>Ga0247840_10003504_pt1 | contig 26401 bp, 20 predicted proteins | sample LaCruzMarch2015__FD_192404 | JGI IMG/M metagenome (GOLD analysis project Ga0247840, IMG submission 192404) | Freshwater microbial communities from meromictic Lake La Cruz, Castile-La Mancha, Spain - LaCruzMarch2015_17m | ecosystem: Environmental > Aquatic > Freshwater > Lake | place: Spain...
ATGTAGGGGCGCGAGAAGATGCTGGTGGTCAGCGCGACGAAGGCGGTCAGCACCACCAGATAGACATTGAAGGCATCGACCCGGAAGGGCATGCCGAAGATGTCCCCCGCGAGCGAGCCGGCGATCGGCCCGGGCCCGCCCAGATCGCCGGGCAGGTCGCTGACCTGGGCCACCGACCAGGCGAGCCAGAGCGCCGCGGCGAGCGAAACCGCCGAGACGCCCAGATTGAACCAGCCGGCGAGCGGCGGCGGGCGGATCAGCCCGAGGATCAGGGCGCCCAGAATCGGCGTCAGCAACACCAGGGTGAGTGCGTTCACTGGTCGCCCCCCGTCTCGCGCAGCCGGTTGAGTCGGTCCACGTCGAGCGAATCGATGCTCTCGCGAATCTGCAGGAAGAAGACACCGAACAGCACCATGGCCACCAATACGTCGAAGGCGACCCCCAGTTCCACCACCAGCGGCATGCCGCCGGTGGCCGAGACGGCGGCCAGGAAGAGCCCGTTCTCCATCGACATGAAGCCCAGCACCTGCGCCACCGCCTGGGTGCGGAAGACCATCATCAGGAGCCCGATCAGGACCACCGCCAGGCTGATGGCGACGATGTTGCGGGTAAAGGCCAGTTCCTCCTGGATCATGGGCAGCACCAGCCAATAACTGAAGATCACCAGCGCGACCGCGGCCATGGTCACGAGCGTGGGGCTCTGCAGGGACTCGGTGTGCCGCTCCAACTCCAGGCGCCGCACCAGCCGATGCAGCATCCAGGGGATCAGCAAGGCCTTGAGCGCCAGCGTCAGGGCAGCCGAGAAGTACAGGTGATGGATGTGCCCGGTCGCCGCCACCACCGTGGTCACGGCCGCCACCAGGGCGCCCTGCCAGGCGAAGGCATGGATCGCCGAGATCAGCCGGTTCTGCGCCAGCAGCACGAAGGACAGGAACAGCACGATCGCCGCCAGCACCAGCACCAACTGCTGGAGGAGCGGCAGCAGGCCCAGGTTCATGCCCCCACCTCCAGGATCACATGGCTCAGGAGCCCCAGCAGCGACAACAGCAGGGCCAGATTGAGAAATTCCGGGGCGCGGAACAGCCGCATCTTGGCCAGTACCGTCTCCCCGACCGCCAGGATCGCCCCGAGCGCGGCGAGCTTGGCCAGCACCGCGGCCAGCCCGAGCCCCAGGGCGGCGGCGCCGAACCCGCGCCCGATCCCCCAGGGAAAGAAGACATTGGCGATCAGGGTGCCATAGAGCAGCAGCTTGATCTGCGCCGACCATTCCATCAGGGCCAGGTGTCGGCCCGAGTATTCGAGCAGCATGGCCTCGTGGATCATGGTCAGTTCCAGGTGGGTGGTCGGGTTGTCGATCGGGATACGGCCGGATTCGGCGACCGCCACCAGGACCAGGCCGCCCAGGGCGAACAGATAGGATGGCCGCAGGACGAAGCCGTCGACCAGGTGATAATCGATGACGCTCGACAGGTTGGTCGAGTGGGCGGTCATGGCCAGGGTGAAGACCGCCATCAGCATGGCCGGCTCAGCCAGGGCCCCGATCAGCATCTCGCGCGAGGCGCCCATGCCGCCGAAGGCGGTGCCCACGTCCATCCCCGCCAGGGCCAGGAACACCCGCGCGAGCGCCAGGAGCCCCACCAGCACGATGATGTCGGCAATGGCCGCGGTCGGCAGGTCCACCACCAGCAGCGGCACGGTCGCCGCCGCCATCCAGGTGGCCGTGAAGACGATATAGGGCGCGGCGCGGAACAGGGGTGAGGCGGTATGAGCGACCCGCGCCTCCTTGGCCAGCAGCTTGTAGAGGTCCCGATAGGCCTGGAGCAGGGGCGCGCCGCGGCGGTTCTGCAGCCGCGCCTTGACCTTGCGCACCCACCCGACCAGGAGCGGTGCCAGGGCGATGTACAGGCACGACTGGAAGACCGCGAGGACCCAGCCGGGCAGGGTGAGGTAATTATCCACGGCCGTGGGTTTCTCTGATAGCGAGTGCCTTTTGCGCCATTGTCGTTGTCGTTGTCGTTGTCGTAATCGAGGTTATCGTGGTGACTCGGATTCTCGCACCCCAAATTGCATCGCTTCTCCGATTACGACAACGATTACGACTACGACAACGATCGTGTTTGACTTGTTCTTGGCTCGTTACCAGGTTCATGTGATGATCCATAAGAGTCCCACCAGGGTCGCCAGCGTCCAGCCGAGATAGACCCGGACGCTGCCCGATTGCAGCAGCACCACCCGTCTGGCCGCGGACTCCACCGCCCGCGCGATCGGCAGATACAAGAGCCCCCAGAAGCGGTCGCCGATATGCAGGCGATGGCGCAACGTGCCGTCCTCTTGCCGGGTCATCGTTTCATCGATTTGGAACAGGAGGCCGAAGACCCGCCGGATCGGTTGGGCAAAGGCGGTGGCCGTGTACTGCATCCGCGGCGAGGGCGGCGCGAAACCGCAGTCCCAGGCATCGCTGCGGCGTATCCAGCGCACCGGTGCGCCGCGCGACCACAGATAATTCAGGCCCCAAAAGACCGTGAGGCCGATCCCGGCGAGCATCAGGACGATCAGCGGACCACTGTAGCTCGCGGTCTGCGGCGACACCGGGGTCAGCCACAGCCAACCGTAGGCGCCGGCCTGGGGGAGTCCGCCGCCCAGGATCGCCCGCGGCACGGCGTCGATCAGCCCGATGACCCAGGTCGGGAAGATCCCGAGCAGCAGGCACAGGAGCGCCAGGAAACCCTGACCGGCCTGCATCCCCCAGGGCCCCGGGCGGGCGCGGCGCACATGGCGCGAGCGCGCCTGGCCGAGGAAGGCGACGCCGTAGACCTTGACGAAGGTCACCGCCACCAGGGCCCCGGTCAGGGCCAGCACGGCGGAGGCGATGGGGATGAGGCTGCGCAGGACCCCGCTCTGGAGCTGCCAGGCCTGCAGCGCCGCCTGGAAGGTCAGCCACTCCGAGACGAAGCCGTTGAAGGGGGGCAGGGCGGAGATGGACAGGACCCCGACCAGAAAAAAGAGCCCGGTCCAGGGCTTGCGGCGCAAGAGCCCGCCCATCTGGTCCAGGTCACGCTCGTGGGTGCTGTGCAGGATGGCCCCGGCACCCAGGAACAGGAGCCCCTTGAACAGGGCATGGTTCAGGCAGTGATAGAGGGCCGCGACGAAGGCGAGGGCGCCGAGCGAGCGGTAGCCGGTGCTGAGAAACACGAGACTCAGGCCCAGCCCGATAAAGATGATCCCCAGGTTCTCGACCGAAGAATAGGCGAGCAGGCGCTTGAGATCGGTCTGCAGCAGGGCCGCGAGCACCCCGAACAGGGCCGAGAGGCAGCCGATGATCAGGACCACCACCCCCCACTGCCAGGGGAACTGCCCGATCAGGTCGAAGACGAAGCGGATGAAGCCATAGACAGCGACCTTCAGCATCACGCCGGACATCAGGGCCGAGATGTGCGACGGGGCCACCGGGTGCGCCTCCGGCAGCCAGGCGTGCAGCGGCACCAGCCCCGCCTTCATGCCGAAGCCCATGAAGGCGAGGGCGAAGGCGACCCCGGCCCAGATCGGCGGCAGCTCGGCGGCGCGCAGTTCGTTGAAGGAAAAGCCGGTACCGAAGGCCGCCAGCACCCCGTAGCCGAGCAGGATCATGAGCCCGCCCACATGGGCCATCAGCAGATAGAGGAAGGCGGCGCGCCGGTTGGCACTGTGCTCGTGGTGATAGGCGACCAGGAAATAGGACGAGAGCGACATCAGCTCCCAGGCGACCATGAACAGGAAGGCGTCGTCCGCCAGCACCACCATCAACATGCCGGTCAGGAAGAGCCCGCTGAAGCCGCCCAGGGCCGCCAGCGAATCGTGCCCGTGCTCGAAGCCGCGGACATAGGCCGGGGCATAGAGCCCAACCGCGCAGGTAACGACCCCGATCAGCAGCAGAAAGAACCCGGCAAGGGCATCGAGCCGCACATGCCAGGGCAGCCAGGGCAGGCCGAGCGGCAGGGTCGTCTGAATCGTGCCGCCCAGCACCAGGGCGATCAGCCCCGCCGCCAGGGCCGCGAGCCCGGCCAGCCCGAGCAGCGGGGTGGCGACCAGCCGCAGGGTCGCGGGCACCCGCTTGGCGAGCAGCGATACCAGCGCGGAGGCGAGGGCCAGGACCACCGCGAGCCCGGCCAGGGCCAGGGCCTGTTGCATGGTCACGGCGCCGCTCATTGGCCGGGCTCCGACCGGGGCAGCGGCAGCGGTTCAGGGGTCGGCGGCGGGGCGCTCGCCGCCGTCTTCAACCGCACCCCGCGCCCGCCGCCGCCGCTCGGTGAACCCTCGGCGATGAACTCGACCCCGACCCGCTCCAGGGCCTCCACCAGCTTTACCAGCGAGTCCACGTTCCCGCGCACCGTGCCCTCGCTCGCCTCCATGCGCTGTATGGTCGGCAGCGACAGCCCCGCCGCCTCGGCGAGGCGGCGTTGGTCGAGACCCAGCAGGGCGCGGGCGGCTCGGAGTTGGGCGGCGGTGAGCATGTGCAGGACATCGGTTGTGATGCGTGGGGCCTTAGAATAGCCAGTTTTGGCGTGAGGGGGCAAGGGCAAAACGTCGGAGTCGAGGGAACTGCCCCACCGAGACGTTCAGGCTCCGGGATGGCGAGTGGGGCCCAATGCCGTTAAGTCAAGCTTGGGGCGGCCCGCCGCGGGCCTCTCGTTCCCACGCGGAAGCAGGGGAATGCCGAGCGGGCACTCCGCGTCCAGTTTGGTTACTGGACGCGGAGCGCCCGCTCTTGCTCCCACGCTGGAGCGTGGGAGCCAGCAGCGCTTGACGTAACGGCATTGGAGTGGGGCTGCCCCGAGCCTCAGCCGCATGGCGGTCTGGTCGTCGCGTGCTCGGTGTTTGCACTCTCGTCGCGCTCCGGCTCGTCGCAGTGGTAACGCTGACTGAAGCGGATGACGAGGATGGCGACGCTGACCAACAGGATGGCGCCGCCCTCGAACAACAGATTCTCCATTGCGATGTTCTTGCCTTGCAGCACGATCAGCCGCGACAGGGCGGTCACGGCGATGAACATGGGGTAGGTGAAGGGCACGCTGTGGCGGATGAAATAGACGTTCGCCATCGCCATGATCTCCAGAAAGATGAAGATCAGGAGCACGTCTTCCAGTTTCACCTGGCCATTACCGACGACCCCCATCACCAGTTGCCCGATCGCGAGCAGGGCCAATCCGCCGACCAGAAGCAGGACGGCCTTCTCGACATAGCGGAAGATGGTGGAGAGGAAGCGGTCGAGTTGTTGTTCGGGTTTCATCATTGGCCTTTAAGTGGGTCGCGTTGCCGACAGCTCGTCCGCCGGGGGCGGCGCGCCGGTCGCCGCCTGGTGCAGTTGGCGTATCTCATTGTGGCGTTTTTCGATCTCGCGGCGGAATTCGCGCCGCAGGGCGGCGGTTTCATAGCGTCGCCGCTCGTTCGGCGTCTCGATCCGGAGCGGCGGCACCCGGACCGGGCGGCCCTCGTCGTCGACCGCGACCATCGTGAAATAGCAGGTCATTGCGTGCCGGGTGGTCTTGTGAATGATATCCTCGGTCATGACCCGGATGCCGATCTCCATGGAGGTGGTGCCCGTATAATTTACCGAGGCGAGGAAGGTCAGCAACTCCCCCACCCGCACCGGCTGCCGAAAAAACACCTGATCCACGGACAGCGTGACCACATAATGATTGCAGTAGCGCGAGGCGCAGGCATAGGCCGCCTGATCGAGCAGGCGCAGGGTGGCGCCGCCGTGGACATGACCCGAGAAATTGGCCATATCCGGCGTCATCAGCAGGGTCATGGTCAGGGTCTTGTGCTGCATTTCCGTCATCGGGTTCACCTCTTCTCGTTCCAACGCGCTGCGTCACTGCCGTTAAGTTAAGGATTTCCCTTTCCTCTGGTTCTCACGTTCCTGCGTGGGAGCCAGTGCGGGCGCTCTGCGTCCAGTCGGCGGACCGCCCGCTCGGCGTTCCCACGCGCGCGCGGGAACGATGAAGAGGCCGTTGGCGCCGCGCAAACTCCTCTGGTGACACCGCTGCCGCGGTGTCACCCATGTGTTGGCCACTGTGCGGCCCGGGCGGATCGCCGACGCCCGCCTCGAGCGCGGTCAAGATCACACCAAGGCGCCAGGAAGTGGAAGAATTCTCTCACAAAGGCACAAAGACACAGAGAAGAAAAAAATCCTCTTCCCATCTGGCTCCCACGCGCCTGCGTGGGAATGCAGTTTTGGCCGCTCCCGCGGCCTGAATCTCCCCGCGAGTCTGAACTTCGTGAGTAACACTAATCGATTCCTCTATCTCTTGCTCAGGGGATCAGTGGAATAGCCATGGCTTCACCGCCGCATTTAGCCGCTCCAACTCTCCGCTGTTGCAGGCGAGTTCAGGGTGATTCCAGATTGCCCTTGCATTAGTCAGGCAATCCTCGGCAAGCGCCGTCCCAATGGCCTCGAGGGCGCCGATGTTGGGCATGGCGCGTTTGATATCTTGCGGTTCCTGGCGCGCGCCCAGGATGAAGACCCGGTCTCGCACATCGTCGGGCACATGGTCCTTTGCGTAACTCAACCGTTCTTCGTGTCCGTCGAAGTCCATCATAAGCACCAGCCTCCTTTCCGGCGTTCGACGCAAATCGCCTAACTGATTCTTCGCGAAAGACTCCAAAACCTTCTTCCAGCCGTCGGCCAGCGGCAATACCTTTATCGAGCGTGGCTTGATCGCAGAGTGGAGACTGAAGCCAACGGCAAGTTGCCGATTCTGGTCGTCCTCCGGTAGCACGTAGAGGTGCGGCTGATACTTGTTGGTCATGGGCCAACGTCGCCGCGGATCAGTGCTTCAACGAGATCGCCGTGGACCGTAAGCTCTTCCAGCCTTCGCACCTGCGTCGGCTCGAGATGGCTGTTGCGGTAGAGGACGAGCGTGTTTTCATCGGAGAACTTGCGGATTGCTTCCGGGTTGTGTGACGTAATGAGAAGCTGTCCGCCGGAACTGAAGGAGCGCCGCAGGTCCATGACAAAATGCCCGACCTCCGAGAGCGAAAGGTAATTGTCCGGCTCGTCCCAGAAGCAGACGAGCGAGGGAAACACCTTGTTCATGGCTACCACCACCGCGCCGAGGAGGAAGCACTTTTCGCCGTCGGAGAGATCCGGGAAGGCGATCGCGGTCTCTGCATGATCTTTGCGAAAGGAGAGGCTCATGCGCTTGGTACGTTCAATGCTCGGTCCTACCGGAATCTTGCTAATCTCGCCAAAATCAGGCATCTGATTTCTGAGTGACTGTTCGATAATTGAATCGGCTGCGGGATAGGTGTCTATCAGCCAGGTAAACCACTCTCCGAACTTGCTTCCGTCTGTTATCGCTTGCCACCAGCCTTCATTGCCGGTGGAATCGCCGCTCATCGTACTCGGTATCGGGGCCAGGACGACCATGCTTGCGAGCCAATTCTTGAATGTGCCAAGATCGTTGGGTTCGTTTCGACCCTGAAGTATGGACAGCGCGATGGTCTTACCGTCGATGAGGAATACCGATTCGGCAGCGCCGCCGGCGTTGTGCTGGGTCACCTCGGCTTGACGCCGCGAATAGACCGGCTCACCTCCGGCGATGAGCCTTTCTTCATGGACATGCAGTTCGGCGGGGTCTCCCGACAGCTCTACAGCAAGTGTGTAGAGGTAGGGGCGGCCGGATATCAATGCCTCGATTTCAAAACGAATAGGCAAAGTCTTACGGCCGCGGCCGAAGTCCTCCGGTCGAAGCAACTGATCGAGGCGGCTCACACCGAAGCCGATACGTTGCAGTATCGTCAAGACCTGGCGAACGGACGACTTACCTGAGCCATTGGTGCCAAGCAAGAGTGCGGTGGGCATCTCTTTGAGGATCAGCTCGAAGTTCTCAAAACAGCGGAAATTATGAATATAAAGCCGTTCGATCATTTTGCGTGCTCCGCTTGTATTGCTTCGACATCCGGCGATTTGCCCCTTCTGGACCTATAGGCTCTACCCCACAGGCTCCAACCGCGCATAAGCCAACACCAGCCACTTGGACCCGACCCCCTGGAAATTGACCTGAATCCGCGCCTGGGCCCCGCACCCCTCGCTATTGAGCACCACGCCCTCCCCGAACTTGGGGTGCGTGACCCGCTGACCAAGGTGGAAGCCGCCGGTATCGCCACCCCCCATGGCCCCGGTCGCGGCGGGCACCGGCGCGTGGGCCGCCGCCGGGCGGGAGACCCCGCGCCCGCGCACCTCCTCCATCAATTCCGGCGGGACCTCGCGCAGGAAGCGTGAGGGTTGCGGGTAGGATTCCTTGCCATAGAGCCGCCGCGATTCGGCGTGCGTCACATAGAGCCGGTGCATGGCGCGGGTCATGCCGACATAGCAGAGTCGGCGCTCCTCCTCCAGCCGCGCCGGGTCCTGCGCCGACATGCTGTGGGGGAAGAGCCCTTCCTCCAGGCCGACCAGGAAGACGTTGGGGAACTCCAGGCCCTTGGCGCTGTGCAGGGTCATGAGTTGGACGGCGTCGCTGAATGGATCGGCCTGGGCCTCGCCCGCCTCCAGGGCGGCATGTGACAGAAAGGCACCGAGCGGGTCGGCCTCGTCGTCCTCGACCTCCTGGCGGAAGCGCCCGGCGGTTTCCACGAACTGTCCCAGGTTCTCCACCCGGTCCTCGCCCTTGCCGTCCTTCGCCTTCATATAGAAGTCCGCCAGTGCCGCGGCCGCGATCACATGGGTGGCGGTCTCGGCCAGGTCCAGGTCCCGGGTCGCCGCTTGGGCGTTGCGGATCAGGTCGACGAAGTGGACCAGGGTCGCGGTGCCGCGGGGGCCCAGGGCGCCTGCGGCGATCAGGTCCTGCGCCGCCTGCCACAGTGAGACCGCCGAGCCGCGCGCCCGCTCGCGGAGCTGTTCCAGGGTCCGCTCCCCGATGCCGCGGGTGGGGGTGTTGATGACGCGCTCGAAGGCGCCGTCGTCGTCCGGGTTGTTCAGCAGGCGCAGATAGGCGAGCGCGTCGCGCACCTCCGCGCGCTCGAAGAAGCGCAGTCCGCCGTAGACCCGGAAGGGGACCTGGGCGTTCATCAGGGCCTCCTCGAACAGCCGCGACTGGGCGGTGGTGCGGTAGAGGATGGCGCACTCGGCGCGCCGGTAGCCCTCCTCGCTGCTGTACTTGCGGATGCGCTCGACCACGAAGCGCGCCTCGTCCACCTCGTTGAAGGCGGCATAGCGGCGGATCGGCTCACCCTCGCCGTCTGCGGTCCACAGATTCTTGCCCAGCCGCCCCGGGTTGCGGGCGATCAGTGCATTGGCGGCCTTGAGGATGGTGCCGGTGGAGCGATAGTTCTGCTCCAGGCGGACCACCTGGCTGCCGGGAAAGTGCCGCTGCAGGGACTGGATGTTCTCCACCCGCGCCCCGCGCCAGCCATAGATGGACTGGTCGTCGTCACCCACCGCGAACAGGTTGTCGTTGGGGCCGACCAGGAGCCGCAGCCAGGCGTACTGGATGGCGTTGGTGTCCTGGAACTCGTCCACCAGGACGTGGCGGAAGCGCTCCCGGTAGTGATGGAGTATGTCCGCACGGGTGAGCAGCAGTTCGTGGGCGCACAGCAGCAGATCCGCAAAGTCCAGGAGCCCGCCGCGCGTGCGCGCCGCCTCATACTCCCGGTAGACGGCGACCATCTGCGTGAGATAGTGATCGCCGGCCGCGTCCACATGGTCCGGGCGCAGCCCCTCGTCCTTCTGCTTGTTGATGAAACTCTGGACCTGGCGGGGCGGCCAGTTGGACTCGTCCAGTTCCATGGCCTTCAGGATGCGCTTGATCAGCCGGAACTGGTCGTCGCCGTCCAGGATCTGGAAGTGCTGGGGCAGTCCCGCATCCTGCCAGTGGGCGCGCAGGAAGCGGTGGGTGAGCCCGTGGAAGGTGCCCACCCACATGCCGCCCACCGGGTGGCCCAGCATCTCCTCGATGCGGGTGCGCATCTCGCGCGCCGCCTTGTTGGTGAAGGTGACCGCCAGCAGCGACCAGGGCGGCACATTTTCCACCTGGATCAGCCAGGCGATGCGGTGCACCAGCACGCGCGTCTTGCCGCTGCCGGCACCGGCCAGCACCAGGCGGGTACCCGCCGCGGCGGTGACCGCCTCGCGCTGGGCATCGTTCAAGGGATCGAGAATGTGGGAAACGTCCATGGCGGCATTCTACGCGACCGCGCGGTTCCCGCGCGCGGGCGCGGCGGTTGGGTTCTGGGGGGGTCTTCGGGTCGATCCATGGGTTTGGCGCGGCCTGCGGCTCCGATGTCGGTTTCCTGGGAAAGTGAGTACAAGCGGAGTACACTTTGTTCGGCTTCAGTGGCAACTTCCGGAGTCTTGGATGAGTACCACCACGACCAAAGACGGCCGCCTCAACATCCGCTGCGACTCCCGGGCCCGGCAACTGCTCGACCGGGCGGCGGCCTACGCGCAGACCAGCGTGTCCGATTTTGTGCTGACACACGCCTTGGCCAGCGCCGAGGAGGTGGTCCAGGCAAATGAGTCGATTACCCTGCGTGCGTCTGATTTTCAGGCATTTCTCGCCGCCCTCGACGCGCCCGCCGAGCCCAACGCCGCGCTCGGGCGTGCCTTCGACCGTCATGCGGAGCAAGTCAAACAATGACCGGCTACCGCATCCGCCCGCTGGATGCGGCGCTGGACGCGGCGGCCTTTCGTTGCGGACAACCCGCTCTCGATGAGTACATCCGCCGCTATGCCTCGCAGGATGTCCGCCGCGGTGTCGCACGGGTCTTCGTCGCCGCGCCGGACGCTGATCCACAACGCTTGGCGGGTTTCTTTGCGCTCAGCGTCGGCAGCGTGAACTGTTCAGACCTGCCCCCGAACCTGGCGCGCAAGCTGCCTCGTTATCCGGTGCCGGTGGCCCTGCTTGGCCGACTCGCAGTCGATGCGGCTTTTCAGGGTCAGGGCTTGGGCTCGATCCTGCTTGCCGATGCCTGCGGCAAGGTCGCGGGCGCCAGCGCGGTCCTGGCGGTCGTCGGCATCATCGTGGACGCCAAGGACAAAGGGGCCGCGGCCTTCTATCGGCACTTCGGCTTTGCGCCTTTACCAGGGCGCTCCGAGCGCCTGTTCTTGCCGGCAAGAGTCTTCACTGTCAGGTAAGCGATCGATGGCCCATCGGCGCCAAGCGCGCCCTCAGTAATTCTACCGACGCCCACTGAGTAGTCTCCGCAGCCCGCGCTCCGTAACCTCGCCGATGCGCGTCCATGGGGTGTGGCGCGATGATCGACACGGGCACCCGAACCGACGCCCTTGGTCACCAGGCTCCGGCAGTGGAACCTTGAGTCAGGCGGGCGGCCCGCTCGGGCGAATCGATCAACGCGAAAAGACTTAAGGGGTGAGCTTCATGAAGGTCCAATCTGGTGGGCGGCGTTTGATACCGCGGCCCTGGTACGCCGGGGCGGTGGGTTTCGGTTGCGTGCTGGTCCTGAACCTGTCGCTTGGCCTTTGCCTCGCGCCGGAGTCACTGGCGGCGGTCGGGGCGGTCCCGGTCGTGTCGGGCGCCTCGGCGGCGACCGACGCGGCCCTGCGCGAGCGGGTCGCACGCGATGGGTGGGTCAAGGTCCAGGTGGACCTGCCGGCGTCCGCGACTGCTGCGGCGCCGCTGGACCCGATCCAGACGGCCCTCGATCAAGCCGACCTGGATCAGGCGGTGAAGGACCTGCTGTTCGCCTTGCCGCCCGGGTCCTATGACTCGCTGCTGCATGTGCCGGGCTCGGCCAGGCTTACCTTGCGGGTGGATGCGGCGGGTTTGGATGAGTTGCTGGCGTCGCCCTTGGCGGCGGCGGTGGTCTTGGCCGGCGATGCTGATATGCAGCGGATTGCGGCGGGTGGCCAGGACAGTCTGGTCATTAAGCCCGACGGCATTCTCTGGGCATGGGGGTGGAACGCGTACGGCCAACTCGGCGACGGCACCACCGCGGATCGCTGGAGTCCGGGCCCGGTTCTAACCGGGGTCGCGGCCGTGGCGAACGCGAAAGGCCATTCCCTGGTCATCAAGACCGACGGCAGCCTCTGGGCCTGGGGAGTTAACTGGCACGGCCAGCTCGGCGACGGCACGGGCGCGGATCGCGTGAGTCCGATCCAGGTTCTGACTGGGGTCGCGGCCGTGGCGAACAGTGCGGAGCACGTCCTGGCCCTCAAGACTGACGCCAGTGTCTGGGCCTGGGGGTGGAACACGTACGGCCAACTCGGCGACGGCACCACGACGGATCGCTTCAGTCCGGTCCAAGTGCTGACCGGGGTCGCGGCCGTGGCGGCAGGAAACACTCACAGCCTGGCCATCAAGTCCGACGGCAGCCTCTGGGCTTGGGGGAATAACGGGGAAGGCCAGCTCGGCGACGGCACGATCGAGCGTCGCCTCAATCCGGTGCAGGTATTGGCCGGGGTTGCGGCGGTGGCGGCCGGGGCGGACCACACCCTGGCCCTCAAGACTGACGGCAGCCTCTGGGCCTGGGGGGCGAACTGGCAGGGCGAACTCGGCGATGGCACGAACACGGGACGCCGGAGTCCCGTCCAGGTCCTCACCGGGGTCGCGGCGGTGGCGGGCGGCTCTTTTTCTTACACCCTGGCCATCAAGACCGATCATAGCCTCTGGGCCTGGGGGGCTAACGGGCAAGGCCAACTCGGCGACGGCACCACCACGGAGCGCTGGAGTCCCGTACCGGTCCTCACCGGGGTCGCGGCGGTGGCGGCCAGCGAGAACACCCTGGCCCTCAAGACCGACGGGACTGTCTGGGCATGGGGGTCCAACTGGTACGGCCAACTCGGGGACGGTACGACGACTAATCGCTGGAGCCCGATCCAGGTCCCGGGGTTTGGCGCGCCTGCCACCCAGCCTGACTTCGTCGTAACCAGCCTGGTCCCGACACCAACCAACGCCACTGCCAACGGGACCTTCGGCGCCACGGTGACGGTAAAGAATCAGGGTGCCGGGGCCGGGACGCCGGGAATGCTCCAAGTCTGGGTCGACCAAGGCGGCGCACAATACTGCGGCGCTCTGGGGGACAAGTCGGCGACCCTGACGAGCCTCGCGGCGGGCGCCAGCCAGACCGTTACGCTGAGCGGCCTGCCGACGGGTGCGGCCGGGGCCAAGACCCTGCGGGCCTTCGTTGACAGTCAGTGTCTGACCGCGGAAAGCGATGAAACCAACAACCAGGCCGCCACGGCCTACACCGTCACGGCCCCGCTCCCCGACTTCGTGGTAACCAGTGTCGCCCTTACACCAGGCAGCCCGGCCGCCAATGGGACCTTCAGCGTCGCGGTCACGGTGGTGAACAAGGGCGCCGCGAGCGGGTCCGGGGGTTGGCTGGATGTGTGGGCCGATCGGTCGGCGGCCCCGACCTGTGGGATGGCCGGCAACGTCTTTGCCAGCATCGGTACGCTCGCGGCCGGTGCCGGCAAGACCCTGATCCTCAGCGGTGTCCCAGCCGGTGCGCCGGGTCCCAAAACCCTGCGCGCCTTCGTCGACAGCTTCTGCCAAACGACAGAGATCTACGAAGACAACAACCAGTCCGCCACCGCTTATACCGTCGCCGCAGGGGGCGGCGGCCCCGACTTCGTGGTGACCAACGTCGTCCTGACGCCGAGCAGCCCGCAGGCCAACACGACCTTCAGTGCCGCGGTGACGGTGATGAACCAGGGTGCGGCGAGCGGTGCCGGGGGCTGGCTGGATGTCTGGGCCAATCAGCCGACGGCCCCAGCCTGTTGGTCGGCAGGCAACGTCTATACCAGCGTCGGAACCCTGGCCGCCGGTGCCGCCAAGACCTTCAGCTTCTCCGGACTTCGTGCCGGTACAGTGGGAACCAAGACCCTGCGCGCCTTCGTCGACAGCTTCTGCGGTACCTCGGAGTCGAATGAGGGGAACAATCAGGCCCTGCAGAGTTATTCAGTCAGTCCGTAAGCGCTCGCGCGTCCTGCCGGGGGCGCCGCAGCCCAGTGCGGCGCAGCCTCGCAGGCGAGTGCGGCGTCGCGCTCGGCAGAAAGGAGTCGGGGCGTCCCGCCCCAAAATCCCACTACCGTTCAGTTGAGCACCGCGGCCCGAGCGCCTGGAGTCCAGGGCTTCAGCCTTGGAGTGCGCCAAGGCTGAAGCCTTGGACTCCAGGCAGAAGCGACGCGGTCGGCGAGTGTGCCTGAACTTAAATGGCAGTGGCCCCGAGACCTCCATGAATCTCGCCCAAGTCTGTGGCAACATGGGGTCCGGGTCTGATCCCGAGGAGAGGTTGCAAGTGAACGCCCGCTAGCCCGCCATCCCCACCATGTCATTGAAGCGCCGCATCCTCCTGTTGACCATCCTGCCCCTGCTGCTGATGGCGGGGGTCATCGGCCTGGCCTGGTGGAAGTCCGGGGAGATGGCGCAGACGCAAAGCCGCCTGTTCCGGGAACGCCTGGTCGAGGCGCGGCAGGACGAACTGCGCCGCCTGCTCGACCTGGCCCGCAGCACCATAGCCCCGATCCTGACGCAGGCCGCGCTGCACCCGGAGAGGGACCCGGCGCCCGCCCAGGCCGAGGTCAAACGCATCCTCACCGACTTGCGCTTCGGGGCCGACGGCTATTTCTTTCTCTACGACGCGACCGGGGTCTGCCTGGCCCACCGTCTCAAGCCGGACCTGGTGGGCAAGACCCTCCTGGACCACCGCGACGGCCGCGGCTGCTATCTCGTGCGCGAACTGCTGGCGGTCGCCGCCCATGGCGGGGGGCGCATCTATGAGGATCAGGACACGCTCGGCTGCTATGTGCTCGCGGCACTGCAACCGGGCGACCCGGGCGCCGGCTTTCTGCGCTATCGGTGGGAGCACCCCCTGACCGGGCGGGAGGAGGAGAAGCTGGGGTTGGTCGAACTGCTCCCGGTCTGGGGCTGGATGCTTGGTACCGGGCTGCATTACGACACCATCAACCAGGGTGTGGCCATGGAGCGGGTCCGGGTGAAGGCCAGCATCGGCTCCACCTTCGGCGCCATCCTGGCGGTCCTGGTGCTGATGACCCTGGTCGCCGCCGTGCTCGTGCTGCTGACCAACCTGCACCAGGGTCGGCTTGCCAGTCGGCACCTGCAGTCCCTGGTCCACCACTACATCAGCCAGCAGATCGCCGAGCGCCGCCGCTTCGCCCGGGAGTTGCACGACGGCATCAACCAGTTGATCGCGGCCGCCAAGTACCGTATCGAAGCGGCCCTGACCCAGGCCGCGCAAGGCCAGGCCGAGTACCGCGAGACCCTCGCGGGCGCCCTGGAGACCCTGGACACGGCGATTGCGCAGGTGCGCGGCGTCTCGCACCGTCTGCGCCCCGCCGAGCTCGACGATCTGGAATTGGAACCGGCGCTCAAGGAACTGCTCGCCGGGTTCAGCGCGGGCACCGGCATCGCCGCCGACCTGGTCTTTGCGTGGGACCGCCCGCCGCTGGGCGAGATCGTGGAGACCCACCTCTACCGGGTGGTGCAGGAGGCCCTGATGAATATCGAGAAGCACGCACGGGCGTCGCACGTCAGGGTGGAACTGGGCGGCGTCGGCCGGTCGGTCCGGCTGGCGGTCACGGACGATGGCCGCGGCCTTGATGCGGCCGGCGCGGCGGCGGCGGCCCCCGGCATCGGTCTGCGCAACATGCGCGAGCGCTTCGAGCTGCTGGGCGGTCAGTGGCGGATCGACAGCACACCGGGGCAGGGGACCCGCATCGCGGGCGAAATCCCGGTCCCCATCACCCGCTGAAGGAGGCACCATGAGCGAGCCTGTCGTCGCGCCCATCCGGGTCCTGATCGTCGATGACCACCCGCTGTTGCGCGACGGCGTCGGCGCCTGCCTGCGCCAAGACCCCGGGATTGCGCTGGTCGGGCAGGCGGGTAACGGCGAGGAGGCCTTGCAGGAGGCGGCGCGTCTGCGCCCGGACCTGATCCTGATGGACAGCGGAGAAGGCGAATGAAAAGGTCAATCGATTTGCGTCCGGTGCTGTGCGGGCTCGCCTTGGCGACGCTCGCGGCGGCGCCGCGGGCCGAGGGCGACAACGTGCGCGTGGCCGGCGGGACGCCCGCCGGCGAGTACATCACCTTCGCCCGCGCGACCTGCGAGGCGCTGGGCGCGCTGTTCCCGTGCAGCCCCCTGGAGACCAAGGGGTCGCAGGACAATGTCGAGCGGCTGAAGGCGCCGCTGACTGATCCGGGCGCGATCGACCTGGGCTTCGTCCAAGGCGACGTGGCCGACCAGCTCCAGCAGGAGCCCGGGTTCAATGACCGCTTCGTCGTCGTGCGCAGTATCGCCGGCGAGGCGGTGCTGCTGGTCATGACCCCGGAGACCGCGGCGGCGGTCAGAAACTGGGCCGGGGTCAAGGGCGCCGCATTCCTGCTGTCCATCGGGCTTCCCGGCGAAAAATCGGGCGACACCGCGGCCTTCAACGCACTGCGGGCGCTGCCCGACTCACCCCTGCAGGCCCTGGATGTGAAGCAGTACAAGGGGCGTTCGGAACTGCTGGCCGCGGTGCAGGCGGGCGAGGTCCGCATCGGCTGGCTGGTGCAGTATCCCAATCCCGACAACGCCGCCTTCAAGGCGATCGACGAGGCGGGCCTGGTCGAGATGGGGGTCGTGGATCCGGATTTCGTCCAACTGGGCGGCTCCTTCGGGGTGCAGGACGTGACCGTCGCCAATGCCCATTGGGCCGGGCTCGCGGGGGCCGCCAGGCGCATTCACACCACCACGATCAAGGCCGCCATCCTGGCGCGGGCCCCCAAGAGCTATCCGGAGCTGCGCGCGCGCAAGCTACAGGAGGCCGCCGTTCGCAAGATTCAACAGGCGTCGGAAACGGCCATTCTCCCCCAGAAGTCATGGCTCACGGACCTGATCAACACGGCCACCGTCACCGCCAAGGATACCGTGGTCAAACTCTATGACGAGATGGCGGGCGAGGCCGTCGGGGCCAAGGAGCGGGTGGGGCAGCTCAACAAATAGCGGCGTACGGCCTCCGGCGTATGCTAGTGCAGCGAGCGATAAGGCTTCTCGAACGACGGTCGCTCTGTGGTCATCCATAGAGGACGATACCCCGCGTCAGCACGTCGCGATCCAGCGTCGAGGCGACGGCGGCATTGCGTGCGGACTCGGCCCGGGTGCGCACGACCAAGTCCACCGGCGCCTTGACGCCATGCAGTGCATGGTAGGCCCCGCGGGCCAGGCGGTAGGGCGGCTCCGCCTGATCGGGCACGACGATATAGAGGTCCAGGTCGCTCTCCGCATGGGGCGACCCCCAGGCATAGGAACCAAACAGCAGGATGCGCTCGGGCGCCAGCGCCGCGACGATCCGTGCGGTGATGTCTCGTATCTTGGCGTCGTCGGCCGGCTGCATGGGGGACCTCTGGGTTCACCTGACGGGGATTCCATCGTCTGCTTCCGAGTATCCGGCCAGTCTGCGGCAGCGTCAACTCTTAAACTCCAGGATACAGGCGTGGCCGCAAGCAAGATAGACAAAGGCAGCAAGACCATGCCATCCTCCCGTCGGGCGAGAGACGGGCATTTTTCGGTGCGCCCACTCGAAGTAAACGCTGGCTAATCTCGAAGTCGGGCCGCAGCAGTCTCGCAACGCACTGATATTAGTGCGTTCGCGCGAGTGCTTCCCGAATTAGTCAGCGTCTTCTTGACACACGAACTTTGGAAGGCCATGCTATGTCGGTAACAATCCACGCTATCGCGAAAGCCCTATTTAAGATTTTGAGTAACGATTTTGCGTTTGCAATACCCCCTTGATCAGCGGCCTTACGCGTGGACAACCGATCAGGCAGGCGAACTATTTACCGATTTGCAAGCATTCTTAGGAGGTGACGCGCAGCCTATCGAAGAGGTCAATCCCTATTTCTTGGGTAGTATCGTGCTGATAAAGGGAGAAGACTCTCCAGAAGCAGATATCGTCGATGGACAGCAACGATTGACGACGCTGATGAGTTTTCTGGCCGTGTTGCGATCGGTGGTACAAGAAGACCGCATATATATGCGGGCGAGTTGACGAAGTTCATTTACGAAAAGGGCGACTTAATTATTGGGAACCCCAATCGCTACCGGCTCAAATTGCGCGAGCGCGACGAAACATTTTTCCGTGAACACATTCAGGACGAAAAGGGATTGGATCGTCTCTTCCAGCTTGATAGCGCGCAGCTGACTGACCGTCAAAAGAATATCCAGGCGAATGCTAGATATTTCGCCGAAGCGCCGGCGAATCTCTCTGAATTGCAGCGTATTCGGCTGCTGCAATACTTGATGTGCCGCTGCTTCCTGGTTGTAGTCTCCACTCCTGACCTGGATTCGGCCTATCGCATATTTTCCGTAAAAGGAGCTGGTGAAGAAGCTGAAGGCGCTATGGCGGTTGTAATTCTTGCTAGGCCGCGAACAGATCGCAGTCCTGGTGATCAAGCGACTATTGGTGAATCGCTCGTATTCGGTGTTCCCGCGGCGGCCTCGACTTGTGTAGCGCCGGCCAGTAGGAGATCACGCAGCGGCGCGCACCCGTGCGGGCGCGCGCCTCGTCGGCGGGTCGGCCGGGACTGCCGACCCGCGCGGACTCAAGCCTTCTGGTAGTAGATCCGTCCCCAATTGGAGTTGATGCGCTGGTTGTAGAGCTTTTGGCCGTCGACCGTGACGAAGCCGCCGTTCAGCAGGTCTTCCCAACGGCCGTTGGTCGAGAAGGGGAGGTCGATCCGCTGGTCGAAGTCGGAGTAGTTCACGACGATGATAAAGCGTTCAAAGCCGCCGCCGTCGGCCTGTCCCCAACGGTGATAGACCACCAGGTCCTGATCGGGAAAGGCACCGTAGCCATCCGGATGGTTGAACGGAAAGGGGAAGAAATTCGGCGAGCGCAGCGCGGGGAAACGCTTGCGGATGTCGATCAACCGCTTGTACAGTCCAAAGAGCGCGCTCCCGATGCCGTCGCGGACGAGCGGACTGTCGCGTTGCCAGCGCAACGGCCGCGGTACCACCCGGCCGTCACCACTCTCCGGCAGGAACTCATCCTGGCCGAACTCCTGTCCGTTATGCAGCAGCACCGCCCCCGGCGCGGTCAGGAGTGCGATCGCCGCCGGTTGGGTCTTGAACCACCGCCCGCGTCCGCCGACCTCATGGACGATCGCCGAATGGTCGTGATTCTGAATGTAGGTCACCGGTCCCTTGCCCGGGGCGAAATCCAGGTTGGCAGCGAGGATGCGCAGCACCTCGGAGTCGATGTTGCCGTTGCGGCCGTATTCGAAATGCTTGAACATGAACGGGTCGAACCAGCATCCGTCGGCGCCCATGGCATTGCTGTCGCCAATCGCCTCGAAGCGGTTGTCGGTCAGGTGTTCGATGAAGAGCGCGACATTCGTGCGGCCACGCTCGGCGAGGTGCGCATTGAGGTCGGCAATCAGCTTGGGGATGCCGACCGTGGGGTCGCCGCGCCGGAAATAGCCCAGCGTATAGTCGAAGCGGATGCCGTCGAGCTGGAAGCGGTCCAGCCAGTAGATGCAGACATCGCGGATGAATTCGTCGACACAGTGGTTCTGGAAGTCGAACTCCTCGAAAAAGCCGCCGCCGGCGAAGTTGCCGATGAAGGGTGAGTCGGACGGCACCTGGTAGAGCCAGCGATAGGGGAAGCCCAGGTTGGGGTCGCTGCCGGCCCGCACGTGATTGAAGACCCCGTCCATGATCACATGCATGCCGCGCTGGTGGAGATCGTTGATCAATTCCATCAGCTTGTAAAGCTTGTCCGCCGGCGCGGCCGGGTCATTGATATACCGGTACTCGACCGAGAAAAACGCGGTCGGATCGTAGCCCCAGCTGAAGCCGCTTCCCGGCCAGGCGGTCCACGGCATGAACTCGATGGCGTTCACGCCCAGGTCCTGGAGATAATCCAAGCGGTCGCGGAAGGCGTCGACCGGCGCCCGGTCATTACGGAACTCCGCGGTGAAATCGTCGAGGTGGGTCTCGTAGATGACCAGGTCGCGGGGCGGCAGTCGCCGCACCAGCGGCTTGACCTGGGTGCGGTTGCCGCCGACGACGAAGGCCGAGTTCTGGGACTCGTCGCTGCCGCCGTACTTTGAAATGGGGTCGGAGACCCAGCGCTGGGTGCCGTTCTCGAATTCGACGAAGTACTTGTACTCGTAATAGCCATCCGCCAGGTCATGCGCGATGGCGAGTTGGTACAGCCAGCCCTTCTCATGCTCGTTCTTCTGCATCTTGAACTTGCCGTCGAGCTGCCAGTTCCGGCTGCCGACGGCGCCCTGGAAGTCGCCCCGGACATGGATCTGCTTGATGCGCGGCGAACCACCGCGGACGTACTGGTTCGGATCGCGCTGGTTATCGGGCAGGAAGAGTTTGAACTCGACCCGCGGGCCTTGCACAACAGCGCCAAATTGTTCGTACATCGCTCGTCCTCCTTACTATTGTTCATCAGGGTTGGTCGGTCTTGGCGGGCCGGTACGCCGGAGCATGGATGGTCGGGAGGATGCCGGGTCGGAGTCCCCGCCGACAAGGGGCAGCGGCGTATCCGCCGTCCCGTCCACCATGATCCATGGGCGATGGGCATCGGCCCATAGGCTCGCTCGGGGGCCAGTATAGGGACCCGTCCAGGCCGGCGCTGTAAGAAAAATCTGATAAAGAAGGCGACGTTGCCGCAAAGCGATAGCGATAGCGATGCCGCGGCGGCCGGGGCGGCCATCGGCGTGCGCAATACGGGTAGCGGGATGATGCGAGGAGCGGCGCGGCCATCCGTACTCGGTGCCGGTGAGGAGGGTCGGTCCGGGCCAGTCATGCGTACACGATGAGCCTGTCCGCCACCCCCGTCCGGCCCCGCTTGGCGTCTGTTGGCTCCCGGCTGGGCCGGGCGGCACGCCTTCCCCGGGGCCTGATGCCCCGCCCTGGTGTATCCTTGGCACCTACTCAGCGGCCGATCCCGACCGATCCGTCGCGCCCAACCCCAGCCCTGGAAGCCCCTGCACCGTGACCCAGCTCAAGAACGATACCTTCCTGCGCGCGCTGCTGCGCGAGCCCGTGGACTACACCCCCGTCTGGATGATGCGCCAGGCCGGGCGCTACCTGCCCGAGTACCGCGCCACCCGCACCCGGGCGGGCAGTTTCATGGATCTGTGCATGAACCCGGAGCTGGCCTGCGAGGTCACGCTCCAGCCGCTGGAGCGCTTTCCGCTCGACGCGGCCATCCTGTTCTCCGACATCCTGACGATCCCGGACGCCATGGGCCTGGGGCTCTATTTTGCCGAGGGGGAGGGGCCGCACTTCGACACCCCGGTGCGCACCGAGGCCGACGTGGCGCGGATCGCGGTGCCGGACCCGGAGGTCGAGCTGCGCTATGTGATGGACGCGGTGAGCCTGATCCGGCGGGAACTTAAGGGGCGGGTGCCGCTGATCGGCTTCTCGGGCAGCCCCTGGACGCTCGCGACCTACATGGTGGAGGGGGGCGGCAGCAAGAGCTATGCCCACACCAAGGCGATGATGTACGACCGCCCGCAACTGCTCCACGCCCTGCTGACCAAGGTCGCGGACGCCGTGGCCGTCTATCTCAACGCCCAGATCGCCCGCGGCGCCCAAGCGGTGATGATCTTCGACACCTGGGGCGGCGCCCTGACCCCGGCCAAGTACCGGGAGTTCTCGCTCGCCTATATGCAGCGGGTGGTGGCGGGCCTGACCCGGGAGGCCGAGGGGCGGCGGGTGCCGGCGGTGCTCTTCACCAAGAACGGCGGTCAGTGGCTGGACCGGATGGCCGACACCGGCTGCGACGCCTTGGGCGTGGACTGGACCACAGACCTGGCCGACGCCCGTAGCATGGTGAAGGATCGGGTGGCCCTCCAGGGCAACCTGGACCCCTGTGTCCTCTACGCCTCCCCCGAGCGGATCCGCGAGGAGGTGGCGGCGGTGCTCGCGAGCTTCGGCCACGGCAGCGGCCATGTCTTCAACCTGGGGCACGGGATCACGCCGGATGTCGACCCGGACCACGCGGGGGCCATGGTGGCCGCGGTCCATGAGCTGAGCCCGGCCTACCACCAGGGGGGCTGAGTCCGTTGCGGCGGCACCACGCGATGGTCGGCGCGTTTTGAGCCAGGTCTATCAGGAGCCCCAAGATGCAAGTGCCAGATCGCCCGCTGGTCGCCCGGGATGAGCCCGAGGCCGGCCCCGCCGTTCCTCAGGTGGAACTGTTCTCGCGGGCGCCGGGTCCCGCGACGGTGCGTGAGCCGCTGCGCCAGGCGGCCCGTTTCAGGCTCTTCGCGGTGGTCTTCACCCTGATCCTGATCGGCGGGTCACTGTGGAATTTCACCCGCCCCGCCCAGTACCGGGCGACGGCGACCGTGCTGATCGAGGTCCCCGAGGGGATCGGCTTCACTGCCGGGAAGGCCGGTGCCGACCCCCAGAACCTGGCGGTCCAAGGCCGTATCCTGCTGGCCCAGGACCTCCTGGCGGACACCCTGACGCGGGCGCTGTCCACTGATCCGGGGCTCAGCGCCCTGGACCCGGACGGCCTGCGGCGGCGCTTGGACGTCCAGCCGACCAAGGGTACCAATCTGGTCGAGCTGAGCGCCGTCGGCCCGGTCCCGGCGCAACTCGCGGTCCTGGTGAACGCCTGGATCGAGGCCTATCTGGCGCGGCGGCAGACCCAGATCGAGGGCGACGTCGGGGCGGTCCTGGCGCGGCTACAGGAGGAATATGACCGCCTCGACGCCGAGAAGCGCAACAAGGCCGCCGCCCTGGACCGTTACCGCCAGGAACACAGCATCGACACCATGGAGCAGGCCGGCAACCAGGCCCCGGCGCGGCTCGAGGCCCTGACCAGGGATCTCAATACCGCGCGTGCCGATGAGGTCAAGGCGCAGTCCCAACTCACTGCCTTGGACGAGGCGATCGCCCGCGGGGAGCAGGTCGTGCCGCCCGCCGAGCAGGGCGCCGTCCAGCAGTTGGAGCAGGAGGCGGCCAAGCGCCGCGCCGATCTCGCGGTCCTCTCCCAACGCTATACCCAGGTCTATCTGGACAGCGAGCCGAGCCTGAAGGAACTGCCCGGCGAGTTGGCGCGGTTGGAGGCGCGGATCAAAGAACAACTGACCAAGGGCCGGAACTTCCTGCGCTCGAGCCTGACCCGGGAGCTGGACCGGGCGCGCCGCCAGACCCGCCTCTTGGAGCAACAGCTTGGCGTGCAGCGCTCCGAGGCGTCGCGTTTCACCGCCCGCTTCGCTCGCTACGAGACCCTGAAGCAAGACCTGGCGCGGGTCGACGAACAGCATCGCGACCTGGAAAAGCGCCTGATCGAGGTCAGGACCAAGGCCCCGGCCCGGTATGCCCAGGTCAAGGTGGTGGAGCCGGCCTTTCCTCCCCGTCGCCCCTTCCAACCCGACTATTGGCGGGACTTCCTCTACAACCTGGCCGCCGCGGGGGTGACGGCGCTCCTGGCCGTCCTGCTCCTGGAGTTCCTGACCCGGCGCGAACGATCTGAGGAGGAACAGCAGCCGGTCACCGGGGTGCGGGTCTTCGCGTCCCAGCCGGCGGCCCAGGCCCTGACCGAGCGGGCCGCCGACCACGCCTTTGCCGCCCGGCGGGCCTCCGAGGCCCTGGACGCGGACGAGGTGCGGCGCCTGCCGGGTGCCATCCAGCGCGAGTTGCTGGCGGCCGAGGTCCGTGCCCTGACCGAACTCGCGGACCCGGCCACCCGGCAATTGATCGGCCTGCTCCTGACCGGGCTCACCCCGCGGGAGTGCACGGACCTGGAGGAGACGGACATCGATCTCGCGGGCGGGCAGGTACGGGCGCCCGATGACGGGCGCGTGCTCGCCCTGAGCCCGGCCCTGGCGGCGCTGCTGGCCGGGCATCAGCCGGTCCCCCTGTGGTCCGGAGACCCGACGGCCGGGGGGGCCGCGGGGCTCATGGCACGCATCGGGCTCCTGGCCCACGATGCCGGCCTGTCACACCCCGCGGAGGTGGACGCCGCCGCGCTGCGCCACACCTACATCTGCTACCTGGTGCGCCAGGGCGCCCGCCTGACCGAGATCGAACGGGTCATCGGCCGCCTCCCGGCCGCGGAACTGACCCGCTACGGCGTCTACAGCCCGGCCGGCGCGGCCAAGCCGCTGGGGCAGGTCGCGCTGGACTATCCGGTCTTTGCCGACTGGGTTTCCTGACCTTGGTTGGCGGGTCAAAACGGCCAATCGGGATCCGACACCTGCGCCGCGCCATAGGTCGCCGCGTTCTCCGCCACCGCCCAGCGGATCAACCTGGCGGTCCGCTCGCCGATCCCGGGCACGGTCTCCAGGTCGGCGGCCGGGGCGGCCATCACCGCCTCGATGGTCCCGAAGCGCTCCAGCAGCCCTTTGGCGCGCGCCGGTCCGATCCCGGGCAGGCCCTGGAGGATGCGCTGCTGCACCCGCGCCTTGCCGCGTGGACGCAGACCCTTGCGGGGCAGGGCGCCGCTCGCGAAGGTGCGCGCCTGACGCGCGGCGAACAGCATCAGTGCGGCACTCTCCTGCGCGTCCATCGAGCGCAGCAGCGGGATGCCGAGGAACAGGGTCAGGGCGATCAGGGCACCCTGGATCGCCTCGCGGTGCATCCGGCACTCGCCCAGGTCGCGCGTGGTGCCTTCCAGAATCAGGGCCGTGCGCAGCGGCGCATTCGCCAGCCGCAGCCCCTGTGAAAAGAGCCGGCCGTCCTTGATGGAGGCGACGAGATCCGGCAGGGTCTTGCGTTCGAAGAGCAACGCCTGGTCCACCAGATAGTCGCCGAGCGGCAGTCGCTCCACCCGGGCAACCACGTCGGCGCGGCGGCGCAGGGCGTCCAAGACGGCGCCCGCGACCTCGCGGTCATCGACGACGACGCAAAAGGTTTGACTGGCGGCCATCGGCTGGCACCTGCATCGGCGAAGCGGTCGCCGCTCAGGGCGCGTGCGCGAGTGCTTCAAGTGCCGGGATCATCAAGGTAGAACTCCTGGGGCAGGGCATGCCCGTCGCGGCGAATGTGGGGGCACAGGGAGGATACCGGCATTTGGCGCCCTTGCAACCGCCCACCCGCGAGAGGCAGGGCCGCGGTTCGATCGAAAGCGAGGGTCCTCGCGTATCCGCAGCCACCGAGCCGGAAGGCGGGACTGGGCTTGCGGACCGGGCGCATCCGGGCCCGCTCGCGGCGCACGCATCGATCCGCGCTTCGGCTTAGAATCGCCGCTACACGCAAGGGTCTGACGCTCGGCCTCGCTCATCAGGGTTGCAATGCACTTCACCGAGGTCTTCATCCGCCGCCCGGTCGCGACCACGCTTTTGACCCTGGGCCTCTTTCTGGCCGGGGCCTTCGCCTTCCCGCGGCTGCCGGTCGCGCCGCTGCCGCAGGTGGACTTTCCGACCATCTCGGTGCGTGCGTCGCTGCCCGGTGCCAGCCCCGAGACCATGGCCGCCACCGTGGCGACACCGCTGGAGCGGCGGCTGGGGCGCATCGCCGGGGTGACCGAGATGACCTCCTCGAGTTCGCAGGGCAGCACCGGGATCACGCTGCAATTCGATCTGGACCGGGACATCGACGGCGCGGCCCGCGACGTGCAGGCGGCGATCAACGCGGCGCGGGCGGACCTGCCGAGCAATCTGCCCGGCAATCCGACCTACCACAAGTCCAACCCGGCCGATGGGTCGATCATGATCCTGTCCCTGACCTCGGACACCCTCGACCGCGGCCAGATGTACGACGCGGCGTCTACGATCCTGGCCCAGAAGCTTTCTCAAATCAAGGGTATCGGTGAGGTGCGCGTGGGCGGTAGTTCACTGCCCGCGGTGCGGGTGGAACTGAACCCCAAGGCCCTGAACGCCTACGGCATCGGGCTCGCGGACGTGCGCGCGGCACTGGCGAGCGCCAACGCCAACCGGCCCAAGGGGGCAGTCGAGTCCGGCGAGCGCCGTTGGCAGATCGAAGCAAATGATCAGGCCACGACGGCCGCCGAGTTCGCCCCCCTGATCATCGCCTATCGCAACGGGGCGGCCGTGCAGTTGCGTGATGTCGCCAGGGTCCTGGATTCGGTGCAGGACCTGCGCAATACCGGACTGGCGGACGGGCGGCCGGCGGTACTGCTGATCCTGACCCGGCAGCCGGGGTCGAACATCATCGCGACGGTCGAGCGCGTGCGGGCGGCACTGCCGGGCCTGCGCGCCGCCATCCCGCCGGCGATCGACCTCGAAGTCGTCATGGACCGCACGCCCACCATCCGCGCCTCGCTGCATGACGTGGAGTTGGCCCTGGGGGTCTCGGTCGTCCTGGTGATCCTGGTGGTCTTCCTGTTCCTGCGCGATGTGCGCACCACCCTGATCCCGGCGGTGGCCGTGCCGGTGTCGCTGGTCGGTACCTTCAGCGTCATGTATCTGGCGGGCTACAGCCTCGACAACCTGTCGCTGACGGCGCTCACCATCGCCACCGGTTTCGTGGT
>Ga0247840_10003505_pt1 | contig 26387 bp, 24 predicted proteins | sample LaCruzMarch2015__FD_192404 | JGI IMG/M metagenome (GOLD analysis project Ga0247840, IMG submission 192404) | Freshwater microbial communities from meromictic Lake La Cruz, Castile-La Mancha, Spain - LaCruzMarch2015_17m | ecosystem: Environmental > Aquatic > Freshwater > Lake | place: Spain...
GTGCGCTTTGACCCCGCTCTCTGGCTGCCACGATCCGTTCCCGTAAATCCATGCTGTATGTTTGCATACAGCCAACCCTACCATATCTCGCGTCAGATTAAATAGAAAACGCTCTAATCAATATGGTCCCCTGATGAATGGCAGGACTTCTTTTTCATAGAAGGCATGCAGTTCCTCGTGTAGGCGGGGGTCCAGGGGATCGAGCAGGGTGGCTGCTGCATTCTGCGAGGCCTGCGCCGGCCGGCTTGATCCCGGGATGACGACCGATACAGCCTCGTTGTCCAGAATGTAGCGCAGGGCGAACTGCGGAAGCGTCATCCCGTAGGGGATCATTTTTTTGAGGTGGGAGACCAGGTGGAGGCCGATTTCAAACGGGAGGCCGCAGAATGTCTCCCCCACGTTGAAGAACCCTCCATCGCGGTTGAAATTCCGGTGGTCGCCCTCGGGAAAGACGGTTTGGGCGGTGAGGTGGCCGCCGAGCAGCCCGCTGGCAAGCGGGAGGCGAACGATGATCGCGACACCCTTTTCCTTGGCGATCGGGAAAAGCTCCATTTCCGGCTTTTGCCGGAGAACATTGTAAATGACCTGCAGCGACGCCAGGCCTGGTTGCTCCAGGCAAACGAGGGCTTCCTCAACGGTTTCAACGCTGGCCCCAAAATTCCGGATTTTCCCCTCGGCCTGCAGCTGGCGCAGCCATTGGAAAATTTCGCCATCCTTCAAAACCGAGAGAGGCACGCAGTGAAGCTGGGTGAGGTCGATGCACGGGACCCCGAGCCGCGAAAGCGATCGCTCGGTCGCCAGCCGGACGGCATCCCAGGAATATCCTTCCGGATAAATTCCATCCGCCCGTCCGACCTTGGTGGCCACAAAGCAGGTTCGCTTGTGGTCCTTGAGGAACTGGCCGATGATTTCTTCGCTGCGGCCCTTGCCGTAAACATCGGCGGTGTCGAAAAAATTGACTCCGGCTTCGACGGCAGCGAGCAGAATGCTCTTGGCGCGCATGTCGCTGAGACCGCCCCAGTCGGTTCCGCCCAGTTGCCAGCACCCCAGACCGATCTCTCCCACCGAACGGCCCGTTTTCCCGAATAACCGGGTGTTCATGCCGGCATTGTGAGCCAACCGGCCCGGATATACAAAAAAAATCTCCTTTCCCGGATCAGCGCCGGAAGCCATTTCCGTGCTCATGGCATGGGGAATGCTTGACGAGGCGTGGGGCCGCACAGGTTTGCGGTCACGTTGATTTTCGCAGAAGCTTGTCGCATGAACCCGCCTCACAAAAACATCCTGTTTATTCAGCATGGAGAAACCGACCGACCGGGGCTGCTCTTCGAGGCGGTGAACACCTGCCGGGTTGGCCTTGAAATTGTGAGGCCGTATGTGGGGGAGAGCCTTCCGGATTCATTGCAGGAATTCCACGGTCTGGCAGTTGGAGGTGGAGCCCAGGGGGCCTATGAGGTTGGAACATACCCCTATCTCGCCCGGGAGTGCGAGCTGATCCGCGAGGCGGCCCATGCCGAAAAGCCTGTGCTCGGGCTCTGTCTGGGTGCCCAGCTCATGGCCTCCGCTCTCGGTGCTCCGGTGCGCCCAGGCTCCCGCCGGGAGATCGGTTTTTTTCCGGTAACTCTGGATCCGATCGCCCGCTACGACCCGCTCTGGTGTGATCTGCCAACGGATTTTGTCACGACGCACTGGCACGGGGATGTATTTGATCTACCGGCGGCGTGCATGCGCCTCGGATCATCCGCGCTGACCCCCAATCAACTCTTTCGATATGGGCGCGGGCTCTACGGCCTGCAGTTTCATCTGGAAATGACGCCCGAGCTCTTCGAGGAAATGGTCGATGACGCGCGAGACGACCTGGTCAGCGCCGGGGAAAACCCCGACAGGCTCCGCGAGGAAGCATGGAGGGTTCTTCCCCCGCTGCGAGAGACAGCCGAGACGGTGTTCAGCCGGTGGGCGGCGATGTTGTGATTGCTTGGAGTCCGTGGAGAGCAACGGACCGGACAGAGCCGGTCCCTCCAAATGTCTCTCGGGGCTTGCCCCGAGGTTCTGACATTTTCCAGTCCCGGACGGGCTCAGTCCGCTACCCTGCGCAGTGTGAGCGCGCTCTGGTCGCTGCTTGAGAAGGGGACGGAGGAAGAATAAAACCCGCCGAGCGTGTCGCCGCGCTTCTTCAGCGTGGCGGTGTAATATGTCCAACCTCCGGATTCAAACGCCAGATACACCGACGAGCCGTTGAGAACACCCTTGACTGTGTAGTTTCCGAGCGCGCCGGTGATTTTGTTTCCGGATTGGGCGAACCTGCCGGTTCCCCAGCCGGAATCGATCGCATCCCAGGCCCCGTCGACCCGGGTCTCCGTGGATCCTTTTTTCGAACCCAGCCAGGACTCGGTTGCGGACTGGTTGGCGGCGTATTTTTCAGCGGTGGAACACGCGCCCAAAAGGGCGCAGACGGCGAGAGCGGAGAGGAGCTTTTTCATTGGTGCGATCTCTACGAAATGAGCCGGACACAGACAAGTTTTTCCGGCAGCGACTTCACTTCAAATATTGGGTGCTCCTTCTGGGGGTGATTCTTCCGAGGGTTTGTCCCGCAATCCGGATATCCAGAGTTCCAGGCCAGGGTCGAAACGCCTGAACATGACCATCTGCAAATGCCATGTTTGCAGATCCGGAGTGCCGGAAATGGATCGTTTTGTAGGTGTCGTCTATCATGTAAAACTCCTCGAGGAGTGGCTTGCTCGCGGAGGCCGGGGCTTGAAAATCATTCACCTGGGCGCAATCTCCAAAAACAATCACCTTGGAAGGCTCGGCGAGAGTCGTCGCCGAAACGGGAGTCGGTTTCAAAGGCTTGTTTGGATTTTCTCGAATGAGTGGGGAGAGAAATACATTATAGCCGTATCCGTAACTGGCCCCTTTGAATTTTGGTTTCCAGTAGTCGGAGCCATAGGGGAACGCCGGGCAGACTTCGATTTTACCGATTGAGAGAATGTATGGATACAGCGGGGAATCCGTGACGTCGACGGTTCTATCTCCCTCCCTGCCCCCCATGCTTGACGAGGGCTCCGTGCCAAAATACCAACGGCGACCGCCGTCCGGTAAATCCTCATAATAAGGGTAAAACATCTGATTATGTTCCCCCAGATACATCTGTGTAGCGAAGGAAAGCGAGCGCAGGGAGTTCATGCACCGTGCATTGTAGCCGGAAGAAAACAGTCCGGTTGACACAGGGGTTATCAGAGCTGCCAAGACCGCGACAATGCACATCGAAGCAAGTAGTTCGATCAACGTGAAGCCGCTGGCTTTCTGACGGAGATTCATTTTAAAAACCGCCCGACACCATATTACGACAGATTCGAACTTGATTTGCGGAAAATCCGGAGTCTGAGATACATTCCAAAACAGCCTGCCAGTCCGAAAATGAACAAGCCCGTCGCCCCCGGTTCGGGGACGACTGTCAGATTTCCCACAGCGACGTATGTGGGGGTGTTGATTCCAAATGCGCCCGTGTCAGTGGAAGCGAATTCCAAGGTAAGATAACTTACTCCCGTCCCAATCGGAGTCAGGTCGACGTCGGTCCATTGATTGACGATGTAATGCTCGCTGGGGATTGCGGAGCGAAAATCAGCCAGGTAGAAATCCACGCTCCCCACGGCAACCGAACTCGGGGAGTAGCCTGTAATCGTCACTTTGAACCAGTCTCCATCCGTGAAAGGCACGGAGAATCCATTTCCGTCCCGAAGAGTCAGATAAGTGTAGGTGGTATTGGTTAGTCTGATAGAAACGGGCTCGGCATACCCCAAGGGCATTGTGATTGTCGGAGTCGTCGGAGAATATGTGTCCTGATAACCCACCGCATAGATTCCACCGGCGACACCGCTTCCACTTGTTCCGGTGATGGCACTGTATTGATTGGCATAGCCGGGCGTAGCAACATCTGTCGTGTTGGAATACGCAAAACCACCCCAACTGCCATACAAGGTGTCGTAGCTGTTGTTAAAACCGGCGCCGGCGCTGCTGAACGAACTGTTGTTGCTGAAGCTTTCTGTCGGAAGACTCAGATCACTGAAGTCGACAACCAAAGCTGTTGCCAATTGGCTCACTGCGAAAAACAAGCCCGCAGTTATTGCGATTGCTGTAAATGTCTTTTTCATTTTCATCCTTTTTTTAAAACGGGGAGTGTCGGCGGACAGCCTTTCCCCCGTATAGAAAAAGGACTACCCCCGCACGGACGCTACGCGGCGCCGTTGTCCATTTCAGGACGGTGCAGTTTTCTCCGCCGGTTCGAACCCGGACTTTGACCTTTGCGCGACAGTGGGGGAATTTCACCCCGCTTTCCTAGGCCGGCGGATTGGTTGAAAAGAACAAACGGGTTTGCACCCGATGCGGGGAACTTACGCGGCTGCAAACATTCCCGTCAAGTGGAATATTAGCGCAGCTAATCCCAATCCTGTTCACTGACGTGGCATGGCCGTCCCGGCCATGTTGGTTTTCTCCATCGGCGGGACGCCGATGCCACATTTCCTCTGCAAAGCGAACTGCATTGCGGCTAATCCGCCTTCAATCCGAAGAGGCGGACGAGCTGGTTTTTCCCCTTGAGCTGGTGATCGCCGAGGTCGTCGAACGACGAGCGGGTGTCCCCGGGAAGGAAGGAATGAAAGTCAGCGGAAGCGGTCAGGCGCTGTCCGAGCGGCTTCATCACGCTCTCGATGCGGAAGACGGTATTGACGGCGTCGCCGATGATTGTGGCATCGCGCTGGGCGACGAGGCCGATGTTCCCGCAGGTGACGAGGCCGTGGTGGAAGGCCACGGCGATCTGGAACGGCTTGTCCGCGTCCGGCCACCGGCGGGTCATGGCTTTCTCCAGCAGCCCCCTGCCGGTTGAAAACGCTCGATGCACCTCAGCTCCGGTCTCCCTCCCCTGGATCCAGTAGGCGAGGATTGCATCGCCGATGAATTTGTCGATCGTCCCGCCGTTTTCCTGGACGAGGTTTCCGGCTTCACGGAACCATTCGCCGAGCGTCCGGGCCAGACTGTCCTCGGGCAGGATCTCCGACATGGTGGAAAACCCACGGATGTCGCAGACCATGATCGCGACGGTGGCGGATTCGTCGTGGGTGGCGTCGGTGCCCGTCGCCAGTGTCACATCGTAGGTGGAGTCCGATGCGCCGCCCTCGCTCTGCTCGAAGACCAGCTCGTTGGTGGTGATCCGGATCACCGCGCCGTGTTCCAGGATGACCGGCGTGATGACGCGGCGTCCGTTGACGAACGTCCCGTTGCGGCTGCCGAGGTCCATGATCTGATATTGCCATGCATTGTGGCAGCGGATGATGGCGTGCTGCCGCGAAACGTGAGGGCTCATGTGCAGGCTCACCGTATTGTCGCGCCCTCTCCCGATGGTGGCCGTGTTGCCGACCTCGACCTCGAACGGATCCCCCTCGGTGGGACGGACTTTCAGCTTCGCTTGCATGGGCGCGAGACTAGATGACCGCATGTCCGGGATCAAGATTTCCCGGCGGCAAAGCATCCTCGTTTCAATCTACGGACGCCCCTCCAACAAGCAAGCCGAGGCAAGCTTTGGGGGCAGACTAAACGGCCTGTCATACAAGTGCAGCGGCGAGCGCCTGGCGGAGGTCGTCGTTGGTGGCATCGGACGCCTTGCTCCAGGCCACGAATCCATCTGGCCGGACAAGGACAGCGCCTGTGGTGTCACAGGGGATCTCCTCAGGAAAGGAATCGAGGTTGACGATCTGCGGGAGGTCCGGGGCTCCGAGGTTCGCATGGGGGCCTGCCAAGATGACGAAGCCCCGACCGAAGAAATCCAGGGTGGACGAACCGGGAGCGGCGAGGGGCCTGTGCGGGAACCGGAACACGTCGCCATAACGGACTTCCGTGTCGAATTTCCGATCTTCTCCGAATCGGTGGGAGCGGGCGATCAGGGCTTTCAGCCCCTGCCAATCCCCCTGTAGCGCACAATCCACCTGCTGGAACATTTCACCCGAGTTTTCGTTCGTGTGGCGCATGATCGAAAGGGAAACGGCGTGCCTTTCGTTTTCGTAGGAGTCCAAAAGCGATTCGACGGCGGTTCCCTGCACGACTGCGGCGAGCTTCCAAGCCAGATTGTGAGCGGATTGCAGGCCGGTGTTCATTCCCATCCCTCCCGCCGGGCTGAGACGGGCCGCGGCATCTCCCGTGAAAAAAATCCGGTCGGCGCGGAACCGCGAAGCCACTTTCGGGCTCATGACCCACGGGGCGATGCCAAGAATACTCACACGGAGGTCGGGGATCCCGGATGCGGATTGGATCCGTGAGCGGAGCGTCTCCTCCTCCGGAACCGGCTCCTCCGGGCTGAGAAAGTGGTGCATCAGCCAGAGGTCGCGACCGTTGACCGCGACAAAAAATTCCACGAGATCCTCGCGCAGGATGTTGTAGAGGAGTGCTTTTCTGCCCGAGGTCGGCAGGTCCGCGTGGAAAAAGACGTTGAGAAAGTGGCCCAGATCGCCCGGGCCGTCAGCCTCGACGCCAAGTGATTTTCTCATCGGGCTGCCTGCTCCATCGGCAGCGATCACCCATTCCGCCCGCGCGCAAACCATTCCCTGTGGCGACTCGATGTCCAGTTCGACTCCTTGAGGCAGCGGGTTCACGTGGCACACGCGATGCTCGAAACGCACATCGGCAAGGGGCTCGGCCATCAGGGCGTTGAGGAGCACGTTTTCCGTGTGCGTTTGGGGCGCATGGAACGCATGGCAGGGGCTGAAATCAGGATCATGGGGAGGGAGCGGGGCCCGGCCGAGCTCCTCGCCGTTGAACGACTTTGCCCAGATGATCAACTGCGTTTCCGGCCCCGCAATATCCGGTTTCATCATCTGCTCCAGCAGCCCGCACTGCCGGAAAATTTCCGCCGTCCGGCGCGAGATTCCCATGGCCTTCGGATGGGTCGAGAGGCCGGCGTGCTGTTCACAAAGCGTGCATGGCACGCCCGCGCGGGCCAGGAGGAGCGCCGTTAGTAAACCGCAGGGACCACCTCCGATGACCAACACCGAAGTTTCAATATTTTCCGGCACGCATGATCGTAGGCGGATCTCCCGGGAATTGCCAAGCCCGCTCGATCGAAAAAAAGGGCGGACCGGGAGTCTCCCGGTCCGCCCGAATTCAGGTCCGCTTGCTTAGCGGATCAGTAGCGGTAGTGCTCCGGTTTGTAGGGGCCTTCTGCCGGGATGCCAAGGTATTCGGCCTGGGACTTGGTGAGTTTCGTAAGCTTCACGCCGATCTTCTCGAGGTGAAGGCGCGCGACTTCCTCGTCGAGCTTCTTGGGCAGGCGGTAAACCGTCTTTTTGTATTTGTCCTTGTTCTGCCAGAGGTCGATCTGGGCGAGCGTCTGGTTCGTGAACGAGTTCGACATGACGAAGCTCGGGTGTCCGGTCGCGCAGCCGAGGTTGACGAGGCGGCCTTCGGCCAGCATGTAGATGCTCTTCTTGCCGCCGGGCAGGAAGTAGCGGTCGTATTGCGGCTTGATGGTGACGCGGCGAACGCCTTTGCACTTGTTGAGCTGCTCGACCTGGATCTCGTTGTCAAAGTGCCCGATGTTGCAGACGATCGCCTGGTCCTTCATGGCGAGCATGTGCTCGAGCGTGATGATGTCCTTGTTGCCAGTGGTGGTGACGTAGATGTCGCCGACCCCGAGCGTGCTTTCGACCGTGTTGACCTCGAAGCCCTCCATCGCGGCCTGAAGGGCATTGATGGGATCGATCTCGGTGACGATGACGCGGGCACCGTAGGCGCGGAGCGAGTGGGCGCTCCCCTTGCCGACGTCACCGTATCCGCAGACGACGGCGACCTTGCCGGCGATCATGACATCGGTCGCGCGCTTGAGCCCGTCGGCCAGCGATTCGCGGCAGCCGTAGAGGTTGTCGAATTTCGATTTGGTGACCGAGTCGTTGACGTTGATTGCCGGGACGAGGAGCCCGCCGGCCTCGGCGAGCTGGTAGAGCCGGTGGACGCCGGTGGTCGTCTCTTCGGAGACGCCCTTCCAGGCCTTCGCGGCCTTGGTCCAAAATCCGGGACGCTCTTTCGCCACTCGACGGAGGAGTGCCTTCACGACGGAAACCTCATGGTTGTCGGCCGGCTGGTAGGCCCACTTGCTGCCTTTTTCGAGTTCCACGCCTTTGTGGATGAGAAGCGTGACGTCGCCGCCGTCGTCCACGACGAGCTGCGGGCCGAGGTTGCCCGGGAATGTGATCGCTTTGAGAGTAAGCTCCCAGTATTCCTCGAGCGTCTCGCCCTTCCACGCGAAGACCGGCGTGCCGGTGGCGGCGATTGCCGCTGCGGCGTGATCCTGCGTCGAAAAGATGTTGCAGCTCGCCCAACGGACGGTTGCACCGAGCGCGACAAGCGTTTCAATGAGAACCGCCGTCTGGATCGTCATGTGAAGCGAACCGGTGATGCGAACGCCCTTCAACGGTTGTTCCTTGGCGTATTTTTTCCGAACCGATACCAGGCCCGGCATTTCGTGCTCGGCGACGCTGATCTCCTTGCGTCCCCACTCGGCGAGGGCGATGTCGGAGACGATGTAATCTTTTCCGGCCGGCGTGGCGGCGGAATATTTGGCGAGATTGGCGGTGGCGGCCGCGACCTCGGCGAGGACGGCTGCAGCGGATGAACGGGATTTTTTCATATGAGTTTTCAGTGTTCGGTTTTCAGTGTTCAGATGGTGTGATGTGGAGTGAATGGGTGAGGTTAGGCTGGCTTTCGGTCTTCGATCGACTGCCAGAGGCCTCGCAGCATGGCGGATATTTCTTTGGATTCGATGAGGAGTTGGTTGAAGGTTTCCGGCGAGAGCTGATCCAGTTTTCTGGCGATGTAGAGTTGAGTTCTCAGCTCACCGTTTGAGCCGAGGGCGATATTTAGGAATCGCTGAAACTCTTGGGCGGAGTTTCTCTCGCTGCCCTCGGCAATGTTTGATGCCACCGAGAGCCCTGCGCGCTCGATCTGGTCTTTCAGTGAAAATCTTCTGCAGGATTCGAACTCATTGTAAATGGTAACACTCTGGCGACAGGCTCTTTGCCAAACATCCAATTCCTCGAACGAACGGTAGGCCATGTCTTCGCTGAAAACTGAACACTGAAAACGGAATCACTTATTTGATTGCCTTCTTCAAGGCCGCGGCCTTGTCAGTCCGTTCCCAGGTGATGTAAGGATCGTCCTTGCCGAAGTGGCCGTAGTTCGTGGTCCGTGAGTAGATCGGGCGAAGCAGGTTGAGCTGCTTGACGATGTCGGCGGGTTTGAAGCTGAAGACCGAGGTGACGGCCCGCTCGATTTTCTGCTCGTCCACCTTATTGGTGCCGAACGTGTCGATGTGGATGCTGACCGGATTCGGATGGCCGATCGCGTAGGCGAACTGGACTTCGCAGCGGTCGGCGAGACCGGCGGCCACAACGTTCTTTGCGACCCATCGGCCCATGTAGGCGGCGCTGCGGTCCACTTTCGAAGGATCTTTTCCGGAGAAGGCACCACCGCCATGGCGGCCCATTCCGCCGTAGGTGTCGACGATGATCTTGCGTCCGGTGAGCCCGGAATCCCCCTGCGGCCCGCCAACGACAAATCGGCCGGTTGGGTTGATCAGGAACTCGGTCGTGGCATCGAGGAAATCCTTCGGGATGACCTTGCGGATCACATTGGCGATGAGAAACCGGCGGATCTCCTCGTTTTTCACGTCCTCGGTGTGCTGGGTCGAGATGACCACATTGGTCACGCGGACCGGGCGGCCGTCCTGATAAAGGACGGAGACCTGACTCTTGGCGTCCGGGCGTAGCCACTTCACTTTCCCGCTCTTGCGGATGCGCGTGAGCTCGCGGCCGAGGCGGTGGGCGAACATGATTGGCGCGGGCATGAGCTCGGGAGTTTCGTTGCAGGCGAACCCGAACATGAGCCCCTGGTCGCCGGCGCCTTGTTCTTCGGTTCCTTTTCCTGCTGCGGCCTTGGCGTCGACGCCCTGCGCGATGTCCGGGCTCTGGCTGGTGAGCAGGTTGTTGATGAAAACCCGGTCGGCGTGGAAGACGTCGTCGTCGTTCACGTAGCCGATCTCCCGGATCGCGCTGCGGATGATCTTTCCGACGTTCAAGGCGGAGTCCAGTGATGCCCCTTTAAGCTTCGGCACGGTGATTTCACCGCCCACCACGACAGTGTTGCTCTTGACAAACGTCTCGCAGGCGACCCGGCTCGTGCGGTCAAGCGTCAGGCACGCGTCGAGGATTGCGTCGGAGATCGTGTCACAAACTTTGTCGGGGTGGCCTTCGCCAACGGATTCGGAGGAAAAAATATAACGACGGGACATGGATTTGGTTTTTGTTGAAGGTGAATCTTTACGTATTGAGATATTCCAATATATTCATGGGTGTTATGGCGTCAACAATAAATTCTCTGCGGGTGCTTTCTGATCCGACGCGCCTTCGCCTGCTCCTCCTGCTGCTTGAGGAGGAGTTGACGGTGGCGGAACTGCAGGAGATTCTGGGGATGGCCCAGTCGAGGATTTCGGCCAGCCTCGGCCAGCTCAAGCGGGAGGGCTTCGCATCCGACCGGCGGGTCGGGAAAAACATTTTTTATTCAGCGAAGGCGGACACCGGCGGAGCCGTGTCGGCGATCGTAGAGTCGGCACGCGAGGATCTCGCGGATGCAACGCGGGACCGCGCGGCGCTGGTCCTGACGATGAGGAAGCGCAAGGACCGTGCTGCGGAGTATTTCAACCGCCTGGCCGGGAGGTTCGGGCGGATGTATGTGCCCGGGAGGTCCTGGCAGGCTCTGGCGCATGCGATGCTGGGACTTCTGCCGCCGATGGTGATTGTCGACATGGGTGCGGGCGAGGGGACGCTGGCGCAGTTGATGGCGCGCACGGCGAAGAAAGTGATCGCTGTGGACCATTCCGAGAAGATGGTCGAGTTCGGGTCTGCGCTGGCGCGCGAACACGGTTTCAAAAACCTCGAATACCGGCTGGGAGATGTGGAGGAACCGCCCATTGAGGCGCGCACGGCAGACCTCGTGCTTTTCAGCCAGGTCCTGCATCACGTTCCGAATCCGCCGCGTGCGCTGGCTTCCGCTCACAAGGTCCTTAAGCCCGGCGGTCGGGTGGTCATTCTCGATCTGGCCAGCCACAGTTACGAACAGGCCCGCGAACTCTACGCACATGTCTGGCTTGGTTTCGCGGAAATCGAACTCCACCAGATGCTCAAAAGGGCAGGCTTTTCAAAAATCCAATCCTCGATTGTTGCGAAGGAGTCGGACGCGCCGCATTTTCAAACTCTGCTCGTCACGGCTGCTAAGTAGGCTGGGTTTTCTGGCTTTCAATCCAGCCGGCGGATCAGCAAGAACGTGCGGTCGTCGCCCTGCGGGAGGCCTTTGGCGTGATGCTGGATTTTGTCCCAGAGGGTTTGAAAGACCTGCTCGGGCTTGGATTTGGCAACGCTGAGGAAGGCATCCTTCAGCAGCTTTTCACCGATCAGTTCCTCCTCGGGATTGCTTGTTTCAGGGAATCCGTCGGAAATGGCCAGCAGCGTGTCGCCCGGGTCCAGAAGGGTTTCGGTTGGCTGGTATTCGAGCATGGAGGGAAGGACTCCGAGCGGCGGGTGGTGCGGTTCGAGGGATTCGATGTCCTTTGAGCCGGCGCGGTAAAGCCAGAGCGGTCCCTGACCGAAGCTGACCCAGCGGAACATGTGCCGTGCGCGGTCGAGGCGGCCGAGAAGGAGGGTGACAAAGTGACCGTCGGGGAGGTCTTCGCGAAGCATCGCGGTGACCGACGTGGCCATGAGGGCGGCTCCCATCCCATGCCCGGTGGCATCGCCGATCGTCAAAACCATGTGGTCAACCGTCTTCCCGCGATCCACCCGGTAGCCACGATGCTTCTCGCGGGGACGGACGCCGATGATGTCGAAAAAATCCCCATTGCCCCATGTCGCCGGGATGGTTTTTGCATAAACCAGATAACCGGGGAGATCCGGCACCGAGCGCGGTTGGGTGTGTTCCTGGACACGGCGCGCAAGTTCCAACTCCATGGCATGGGACATGTGCATGCTATCGAATTTTGAATCGTATCCGCCGGAACACAATTTATTTTGAAACATCCATCCGGCGCCGGTTTGTTTGCAACATTGGACTGGCGCGGGAGCGAAGCAGGATATTGAATGGCGGACGCCATGAAATCCCCGTTTCTCCTGCTGCTGGCGGCATGCGGAGCAGCCCTGGCTGCGCCCGCTGAAAATTCCCGGATTCCGGAACCTCTGCGGGCGTGGGAAGGGTGGGCAATCTGGGGGCAGGATTTCCGGAATTGCCCGAGGCCCTACAACGCGGCGGACAAGCCGCTCTGCATCTGGCCGGCGCGCATGGCGATCGATGCCGGGGGCTCGGGGGCGCGCTTCGACTATTCGGTGGAGGTTTTTTCCGAGTCGTGGGTTCCGCTTCCGGGAGGGGGCGACCAATGGCCGCAGAATGTGAAGGTCGGCGGCTCGCCTGCACCCGTCGTCGAGCACGGGGGAAGTCCGGCCGTCAAGCTTCCTGCGGGAACCCACCGGCTTGAAGGCGAATTTCTTTGGTATAAAATCCCGCAAAAAATCGCGGTGCCCCTTTCCGTTGGGATGGTTGCGCTCACGCGTGACGGGAAGCTGGTCGAAAACCCGGTGTGGGATGCCTCCGGCCATCTCTGGCTGGAACGCGACTCTGCGAGCGGCGAGGCGGATAAGGATTTTCTTTCGGCGAAGCTTTACGCCGCGATCGAGGACGGGATCCCGCTCTGGCTCCGCGGGGAGGTCGAGTTGATTGTCTCTGGAAAAAGCCGGGAGGAGGAGCTGGGAGCGGTTCTGCCCGAAGGGTGGAAGCTCGCTTCATTGGATAGCCAGATCCCTGTCGCAGTGGATGAGAATGGTCAGATGAAAGCCCAGGTGCGCCCGGGCAAATGGAAGGTCCGATATTCGGCATTCCGCCTCGACAACCCGAAGGAATTCCGTTTTGCGCCGGGCGTGAAACCGGCGGCAGCCGATGAGCTCGTCGCATTCCGCTCGCGTCCCGATTTCCGCATGGTCGAGATCGCGGGGAGTCCGTCGGTGGATGTTTCGCAGATCGCCTTTCCCGAACAATGGCGGGATCTCCCGGTTTACCGCTGGGACACGTCCGCCCCGTTCCGGATTGAGGAACGGATGCGCGGCATGGGGCTCCAAAAACCCGCTGGCCTCGCCATCTCCCGCGAATGGTGGCTCGATGAAAACGGGAAGGGCTTCACGTTCCGCGACAGGCTGACCGGAAAAATGCAGGAGATCTGGAGGCTGGATGCCGCCCCCGGTCAGGATCTGGGTTCCGTTCGCAGCGGCGGAGCGGGACAGTTGATCACAAAAAATCCGATCAATAATGCCCCGGGTGTCGAGATCCGCACCCGCGATCTGAACCTCGAAGCCACAGGACGCATGTCGCGTTCCGCGAGGATTCCTGCGGCCGGATGGCAGACCGATGCCGATGCCCTTCGGGTGACGCTCAACCTCCCTCCCGGATGGCGGCTCTTCGCGCTTTTCGGTGCCGACTGGGTGCAGGGTGACTGGCTCACCTCGTGGACACTTCTCGATCTCTTCCTTCTCCTGATCTTCTCGCTCGCTGTCGGAAAATTGTGGGGTTGGCGGCTGGCGGTCCTCGCATTTATCGCATTCGGTCTCGCCTATCACGAGCCCGGTGCGCCGCGGTTTGTCTGGCTCTGGCTGCTCGCCTGCCTGGCTTTGCTGCGCGTCGTTCGGGAAGGCTGGGGCAAACGAATCCTGCTGGTTGCCAAGTGGGCCGTCATCGCCGCTTTTGTTTTCATCGTCGTGCCCTTCGCTTCGCGTCAGATCCAGCAGGCGATCTACCCGCAACTCGAGCGCCCGGGGAACGGCCCAGCATTTTTTGGCGAGCAGGGAGGTTTTGACAATGAAGTCAAATCGGAGGCTCTGCCCGAATCGCCGCAGCCAACGGCGGCTTTGCAATCCCAAGGCAGTGCCGACTATGCGCTATTTAGTTCCAGAAATAGAGCCCAAGCCGCCAAAGCCAAAGACACGTCGAACCTTCAATACGACACGAAAGCCCGCATCCAGACCGGCCCAGGCGTTCCGGACTGGACGTGGCGGAATGTTTCGTTCGGCTGGAATGGCCCGGTGGCTTCGTCTCAGGAGGTCCGTCCGGTGATGATCCCGATCGGTATCGAGCGCCTGCTGGCGGTCCTGCGCGTGGCGTTCATCCTCGGCCTCGCTGCGTTCCTGCTGCGCGGCCGGCGGTCCGCGATGCCACCGATTCCCGGTGCCGCGGTGGCCCTCGCGTTTCTCCTTTTCCTTCCCTCCGCGAACGCGGAATTTCCAGATGCAACAACCATCGAGACCCTCCGCGCCCGTTTGTTGGAGACGTCGGATGCCTTTCCGAACGCCGCCGCGGTCCCGCGCGCCACATTGCGGATCGAGGGAAACCGGATGGAGATGGAGGTCGATGTCCAGGCGGCGGCTCCGGCTGCGGTTCCGCTTCCCGGGCGGCTCCCCGCGTGGTCGCCCGTTTCTGTTATTCTCGATGGCAAACCCGCAACGGCCCTTCGACGGGATGACGGCTACCTCTGGATTCCTGTTCCGCAGGGCGTTCACAAGGTGAAGGTGTCGGGCGTGCTTCCCGATGTCTCGGATTGGGAATGGACGTTTCTCCTGAAGCCGCGGTCGGTGGCCATCGAGGCTCCCGAGTGGACGGTGAACGGTGTCTCCGCGGCGGGTGTCCCGGACCAGCAGGTCTTTTTCACAAAGATCCAGAAGTCCACATCGTCCGGAGAAGCGGCATATGACCGCCAGGATTTTTCGGCGCTGGCCGCCGTCGAGCGCCGGATCGAGCTCGGCCTGGTCTGGCAGGTCCGGACGACGGTCCGACGGCTTTCGCCGAATGGCAAGGCGATCGCCCTCCGCGTTCCCCTCCTCGACGGCGAAAATGTTCTTTCCTCGAACGCGCAGATCAAGGACGGCCGGATCGAGGTGCGCATCGGGGCCCAACAGGATGAATTTTCATGGGAGAGCGAATTGAACCCGGTGCCTGCGCTCCCGCTCAAGTCCGCAGCTTCGGACCCATGGGTCGAAATCTGGAGCCTGATCGCCTCGCCGGTTTGGAACGTCACGATCTCCGGGCTTTCCCCGGTTTTCGAGCCCGGCAATCCCGACCTCGTTCCGGTCTGGCATCCCTGGCCGGGTGAGGGGGCAAGCCTCGCCATCAGCCGGCCGGAGCCGATCCCCGGAGCGACCGTAACGGTGGAGAAAGCCTCCCATGAAGTCACGCTCGGCATGCGCCAAATCACGTCAAGCCTCGCACTAAGCCTGCGCTGCAGTCTCGGGGAGGATTTTCTGATCACACTTCCACAGGGGGCCGGGGTCTCGGCTCTCACATTGAGTGGAGCAGCCATTCCTGTCCGGATGGACGATCGCAAGCTCATCGTTCCTCTCCGTCCCGGCGAACAAGCCATCCGGGTCGAGTGGAAAACCGACAGGCCGCAGGGAATCACCTCGCGCGTCGAAGATGTGAAGTTTCCGATCGACAGCGCCAACATCAGCACCGTGCTCAACGTGCCATCGAGCCGGTGGGTCCTCTGGGCGGATGGTCCGCTGCGCGGGCCTGCTGTCCGGTTCTGGACCGTGCTCGCCTGCTCGCTGATCGCCGCAGGGATGCTCGGACGCCTTGCCGCCTCACCGCTGAAAACCGCTGAGTGGGTTCTGCTCGGCATCGGTCTCACGCAGGTTCCGCTGCCGGCGGCGCTTGTCGTTGTGGCGTGGTTATTTTTCCTATCCTGGCGCGGAAATGAATCGTTCCTGCGCCTGCCGGCATGGGGGTTCAATGTTCTCCAGTTGCTGTTGATCGTGGTGACCGCGCTCGCGATTTCGGTCTTTGTCGCGGTCGTGGCCGAGGGCCTGCTCGGAAACCCCGAGATGTTCATTGCCGGAAACGGCTCCACGCGCAGCGCGCTGCGCTGGTATCTGGCGCGATGCGGCGAGTCACTCCCGCAACCCGGCTGCGTTTCGGTTTCTATCTGGTGGTTCCGCCTCCTCATGCTCGCCTGGGCGCTGTGGCTCGCCGCTTCTCTGCTCCGCTGGCTCCGCATGGCCTGGACGCGCTTCAGCACGGGAGGTTGTTTCCGGAGCGGGCCAAAGAAGACGCCCGTCGTTCCGCCTCCACTAGACCCGCCGAAGTAGAAAAAAAGTCGGCGGTGACAATGCGGCGGCCTTCATTCCCCATTCCGAACTCGCGCACCAGGCGCGCAGGCTACTGGATTTCTTTCTCCATCCGCTCGCTGAGCCACTGCTTGATCATGCTCTGGTAGTTGAGGTAGCGCGAACGGGCGAGGCGCTTGATGCGGGCGAGCATGCGGGGGTCGAACCGGAGGGTGATCGTGGTCGAGTCGCGGTTGTCATTTTTCAGCATCGAACCGTTCATGAGCCGCGGGTCGAGGGCGGTCTGCTGCCAATACTCTATCTCCTCCTCCTCCGAGGAGAACACCGGGAGGTCCTTCCATTTGTTGAGCACGCGCATGGTCAGTTCGGGTCCGAGTTTTTCCTGTCGTAAAACGTTTCCTCCTCGGGCGTCATCCGCCTCGAGAACACCACCCGGTAGAGCTTGCCGTCGGTCCAGAAAACCGAAAAAACCGGGTGGTTTGAGATCGATCTGCCGAGGATGAAATACCTGGCTTCCCGCCCGGCAACCTCGTCGAGTTCCGGCATGATCCGGATGCTGAAAGGATCCTCGAAAGACTCCTCGATGTCTTTGCGGGTGATCGACTCCGGTTCGAAGGCTATTCCTGTCCAGTCGAATTCCATCAATCGCCTTTCGCGTGCTGGATCAGCTCGACCTCGTAGCCCTCAGGGGCATCCACAAAGGCGATGACCGAACCGCTCGAAGACTTGTGCGGGCCGTCGCTCAGCGGGTAGCCGAGGGAGGCCGCGTGCCGGGCAAACGCCTCAATGTCATCGACCTCGAAGGCCAGATGAGTGAGGTCGGGTCCGACCTGAACCGGTCCACTCGCATCATATTTGCAAATTTCTATGAGCTCCTCGCTGCCAGGGGCCTTGAAGAAAACCAGCTGGGATCCGCGCCCGCTCGTGTTCCGTCGAACTTCTTCCAGTCCGAGCACGTCGCGGTAGAACGCCACGGTTTTTTCCAGGTCGGAGACCCGGTAGCGGGTGTGGAGGAGCTTCTTGACCATCCCCAACCCATATGCGAGCCCCCGTCGTTCGGGAAGCCGAAAAAGGCTACCCTTGATAAGACCCCTCGACGCGCGCTGCTACATCGCGATATCCGTAGTCCACCTCGTAGATCTGTTTCATGCACTCGATGGACTTTTCTTTGTTCCCCATCTTCTCGTAAACGAGCCCGAGATTGTATACGACATCCTTCTTGACGTTGTCCATCGCGCTGAGTTCAGCGGCGGCATCGGAAAATGTTTTGGCCGCCAGATCAAACATGGATCGGGCCATGAAGCACTGCCCGAGGAGACCCATTGCCCGGATGCGGACGCTCGGGTTCATCCGGGCTTTCTGCAGTTCCGGAATCGCCTCCGGATACCGCTGCAGGTTCACGAGGATTTCGCCGAGTTCAAAGCGGAACATCAGATCCGTCGGGTTCCGTTCCACGCGCTTGCGGGCGTCCTCGAGCAGAAGCTCGGCGCGCTGGATTTTGAGGGCATCCAATTCCGCCCGGTATTGCGCCGCTTCGTCGCTGTCAGCGTTGCCCGCAATGAATTCCTCACGGGCCGTGATCGCGACATCAAACTGCCTCATGTGCAGATCGGTTGCTTTGCGGACGAGCGACTGGTCGGAGCCTCCGCTGAGCTCGGCCGCATACTTGAACCAATTCGTCGCGTTCTCGAAGTCCTCCTTCTGCTCGTAGAGCTCCGCGATTTTCCGCGCGGTATCGACGCTTCCCGGAGCGCGTTCGGCCTTCTCGTGAAGCTCGGCAAGGAGCTGATCGATCATCTCGTCACTGCGCACGACGCGGGACTGCTGCTCGAGGGAAACCGCCAGGTCTTCGTCCTTGAGGAGGTCGCGGTAGGTGGTCCCTTCGCGCTCCCAGCCGCCCTTTTGCATCGATGATGCTGCGGAGGCGTCCTTGCCGCCCTTGATGGCAGCGAGGTCGTTGGGCATGATGTCTGTAATTTTTCCGTAAATTTCGACCGCCAGATGCGGGTTCCCCTGCTGCATATGATGCTTGGCCAGCTCGTGCATCGTCTTGGTATCGCGGGGATTGCCTTCAATAATGGTTTCGAGCGCGAAGGCGGCGACCTCGGGGATGTTTGCGGCGAGGGCAGCTTCCCGGAGGAGTTGGTTGACCTGCGGATTGAATGGCTCGTTCTCCAGGATTTTTTCCGCCGCATCCATCGCTGCCGCCGGATCTTTTTTGATCAGGCTCTGTACCTTCATCGTGCTGAACGACGCGCTCGAGAGTCCGCCGAGCATACTTTTCTTCCCTGCGTTCTTGGCGATCGACGCCTTGCGGGCGAGCTGGCGTCCGGGCAAAAATTCCGGATGGGCCTTAAGAAGCGGCTGGAGGAGCTGAACCGCATATCCATAGTTGCGGAGCTGCATCGCGCTCATCGCCTTGAGCCAGGTGGCGCGGAACTGTTCGGGGAGGTCCTTTTCGGTCTTGACTGCCATAAGAACCAATAACCCTAGCGACCCGAAGGCTCTTCATCAAGTCCCGCTCGCGGGAGATTTTGGGCCGGAAGGCGAGATCAGTGGGGTTACGGCGTCCACCAGACGCGTGAAATCCTTCTCGACGTTGGTGAGATAGTTGTCCGGTCCGTGGTCGAACAGCACGACAAACAAGAAAGTGAATGCCGCCAGAATGGCGACACGGATGACCAGGGTGAGGAAGGATGAGATCATGGTTTGATGGAGAACCCCCGCTGCAATCGCCCGAGCGCAGGGATGGTTTGGATACCCGCCTTTTTCTCAAAGGCCGTCGGGGGATTACTGTCCGGGAGGCCCCAGCAGGGTTCGATACAGACAAAATCGTCCGAGTCGCTCCAGAACGTCACATACGGCACCTCGGAGAAGTCGAGCGCGACTTCGCGGCCGGCACTCTCCAGGCGGAATACCCGCGAGGGAACCCCCTCGATTCCCAAGATGAACGATCCGGGCAGTTCGCTCTTCGGATAGGGGAAATCCCCTCCGGCGAAATCGAACGCCTCAGTGCGGCCGTCCAGAAAATTCCCCGGAGCAAAATGCCGCACGTATCGTCCAGGCGGCAGCAGGATCTTCGTGTCCCGGATGGATGAAACCGCGAATCCAGGATGGAGGCCGAAGCTCACATGGGCCTCCAGTTCCGGCTCTTCGTTTTTGAATATAAACTCGACACGGACCGCGTCATCCACGATCCGGTAGGCCAGTTCGAAACCGACCCGCAGCGGGTAGGCCTCGGAAGGAACCTGATCCGCGGGAACGCGGTAGAGCAGCCCGTCTGCTAGCTTCGTCGGCTCGTCAAAATCGAAGTGCCGCAAAAAGCCGTGGTTTCCGCCGCGCAGGATTTTTCCACGGTAAACCGACTGCTCCTGCCAGAGCCGGTGGAGAAAATACCCCATGACCGTGGCGTGGTTAGCCCATCCGTTCGCAGGAGGAGTTGTCTGGCCGTCGCGGTGCAGAAAGCCGGTCCCACTCCGGGCAAGGCTCACCATCTCGGCCCCTTTGCGGGAGATAAGGAGGCTGATCCCGCCGGAGGAGATGCCGTCAAGCGTGACGCCGTTTTGTCGAGTGGTGCTGAACTCCATTTGACTGTCATTTCATCACAGGTCTTGCGAAATGACAAACACGGCGTGAACATCCCGCCATGTCGCACCTTCGCGATGAGGACATTGTCGAGCAGTTTGCCCGTTCCAGCGGTCCTGGTGGCCAGCACGTCAACAAGGTCTCAACCGCCGTCACGCTCCGCCACATCCCGACGGGCCTCAGCGTGACGGTCACGACCTCGCGCTCACAGGCGATGAACCGGGCGGAGGCTCGCCGCCGGCTCGCGGAGAAAATCGCCGGGGCGGCGCGTGCAAAAAAGCTCAACGCCCTTGCCGAAGCCGCGCGCGACCGCCGCCGAAAAGCCAGGCGGTCCCGGGGCACCAAAGCCCGCTTGGTCGAGTCCAAGCGACGCCGCGGGGAAACCAAAAAAATGAGAGGGAAGGTAAACGGTTGACTTTTGTGAACTCTCTCGCCGGGCAATAAAGAAATCCCCGCTCTTGATTTCAACAGCCCTCTGACACCACAATTCCTGCATGGCACAGGCAATCATGGATCCCGAGGAGGTGCGCCGCTTCGCCAGCGAGCTCAAGCGGTTCAACGATGACGTGCAGGTCCGCGCCTCCGCCCTGCAGGCCCGGTTTACATCGCTGGGCGGCACCTGGCAGGATCAGGAGCATGAGAAATTCGGCGAGGAATTCATCGCCACCATGAAAGTCCTCAAAAAGTTCGTGGAGGTTTCCGAGAAGCACACGCCGTATCTCCTTCGCAAAGCCCAGCGGATCGAGCAGTATTTGGATCAGAGATAAAGCCCCATGGCAGAGCAGGCCCAGATCACTTCGTTTGATGCGCTCGAAACTTTTCGGACGAACCTCATCCTTTTCCTGAACAAGGCGCATGCCCGGGTGGACGAGGTGGGGGACGAGATCCGGCGGACCCGTGGGTGGCTCCAGAGTGACCGGCGCGTCCATTGGGAGGGCGAGATCCGGCGGCGCCGCCGGGCGTTGGATCTAGCGGAACAGGAACTCCTCAACGCCAGGATGTCATCCTTCCGGGAAAACCTGACCCGGGAAATGGTGGCTGCCCGGCAGGCGAAGCAGGAGCTCGCGGAAGCCGAGGAAAAACTGCAGAACGTCAAGCGGTGGATCCGCAACTACGAATCTCTCATCGCGCCGCTGTCAAAAAAACTGGAGAGCCTGCGCAGCGTGCTCGATCACGACCTCCCGAAAGCGGTTGCCTATCTTGTTCAAACCCAGCAAAACCTGGCGGAGTATTCGGAATCCGGAGCGCCGCGCGAAGCGAAGAGCGGCCCGCCCGGACAGCCCGAAAACATCTCCGAACCGAAGGGAACCTCCGAGCCGTGAGCGCCCGCACCAGCGCAGCCCAGCTGATCCAGGCGATGAAGGAGCTTTCGGTGGAGTGGGGTCAGACGAAGGAGCACTGGCGAGATGTGAAGAGCCGGGAGTTCGAGGAGAGGTTTCTCAGTGAGCTTCCGGTGCAGGTCAACCGGGCGGTGGCCGCCATTGAAGAAATTGAAGGCGTCATGAGAAAGGTCCGGAACGATTGTGAGTAGCACCGTTGATCTACAGTTAAACCGGAGCCTCGGGATCATGGCCCGTCTGAAGGAGGCCGCCGTGGATTTCACGGAAAGGGAATCCCGTCTCACCCGCGAATGCGCCCGGCTGCGGATGGACGAATCCCGTCGGCATCGCGAAACCATGGCCGGACTGGAAAGGCGGCTCGCGGAGGAGACGGCCAGGGTTGAGAAGGAGTTTCTTGGGAGCGAATCGCGGGCGAGGGCGGTTTACGACGGTCGCCGCAGGCGGATCGAGGAGGTCAGCCGGAAAGGCATGGACGACCTGCTGGCGCAGGCCAGGATCGCGAAGGAACGGTGGCTCGGACAGCTGCAGATGCGCCACTTCAACGCGACGAGAAATCTCCCGCTCGAACTCAAAGCCGAGGATGATGCGTTCGAGGCATTCACCGCGGAGGTCGCGGCCAGCGGCCTGGTTTTCGAGCGGTTGCAGGCGCGCATCCGCAGAGCCTTCCGCGGCTATCCGGGATTTTTGAAACTCGTCCGGATTCCGCGCGAAATCCGGGTCCCGGTTTCCGGCGACCACCGGAAATTTTTTGAGGAGTTCAGCGATCGCCTCCCCGGGCTTGAGGAAAGACTTCGCAACTTTGAACATTTCCTGATCCCCCGGCTGTTCCGTTTCTTTCCACTCTATGCCGCCGTTCCCGCTGCAATCGCGATCCCGTTGGCGTTTTCCATTGGCCACGGGAAAATGGCTATGACAGCTGCCGGTGTTTTGGCCGCTCTGCTGACGGCTGCTGTGTTCCTTATTCACCGCGCGGGAGCCCGCCGGTCTACGGAGGCGGCCGGGAATCTCGCTGCCCATCTCGTTGAAGCGAGGAGCCTTTTCTACTCATGCACCGCCACGGCCCGGACCGGACACGAGAGCGCCCGCCGGAAGCTCCAGGAGGATTACGACCGCCTGTGTGAAGAGGTCAACACGCAGTGGGCCAAAGGTGAGGAAATCGAGAAGAATTTTGCTGTTAAGATCCAGGGAAAAATCGAACGTCAGGCACCACGTCTGCTTGAGAAAAACGAGCGTCTTTTTCAGCCGAGGCTCCAGCGATGCGAAGCCGTACGGACAGCCGGGCTCGAGGAAATCCAGAGACAGGCAAATACCCTGAAGGATGAAGCCCTGTCGTCCCACAGCTCCGCCATCGCAGCGCTCGAAGCGGATGAGGAGACCGGCTGGTCGGAACTCAGAGCTTCCTGGACGGCTGCGATGGATCCCCTCTACGAAGGTGTCGCCGCGATGAGCGGCCTGCTCCAGCGGTTCACGCCGGTATGGAGCGCGGAGGCCGTGGAGAGTTGGGCGCCCGCCTTGGAATTTCCACCCGGAGCAAAGTTCGCCACCTTGTGTCCCGATCTGTCCTCGATCTCTCCCAAAGATCCACGTCTGGCGCTGTCCGGTCCGGCAAAGCCCGTCATCCCGCTGGCGCTGACATTTCCCGCGCAGGGATCGCTGCTTTTTGAAACCTCTGATTCCGGCAGCCCGGCGGTCATTGGCACGATGAATGACGTGATCCTCCGCCTGCTCGCGACGATCCCCCCCGGAAAACTGGCCTTCACGATCATCGACCCGGTCGGCCTCGGACAAAACTTCGCCGGGCTCATGCATCTGGCCGACTACGAGGAAACCCTCATCAACCGCCGCATCTGGACCCAGCGCGACCAGATCGAGGAGCGCCTCGCCGAACTGAACGAGCATATCGAAAAGGTCATCCAGATGTATCTGCGGAACGAATACGCCACGATCACCGAATACAACGCGCAGGCCGACAGCGTCGCGGAGAAATACCATTTTCTCGTCGTTGCGGACTTCCCGTCGAACTTCAGCGAAACCGCGGCCAAGCGCCTGCAAAGCATCGCAACCAGCGGGGCGCGCTGCGGGGTGTTCACTCTCATTCACTGGGACCGCCGGCATCCGCTGCCCGACGGCTTCGTCCCGGATGAGTTGAGGAAAAGCAGCATCTGCCTGCGGGAGGAAAGCGGCGGGTGGGTCTTTGCCAACGAGGGAGTCAAAGTTCGGGAGGAACTCGCTTTCGATCCGCCTCCACAATCAGAGCTCGCCATCGAGCTGGTCCACCGCATCGGCCGGAGCAGCATCGATTCGAACCGCGTGGAGGTTCCGTTCGCGCAGATCGCGCCGAAGGAGGCCGACCTGTGGACGAACGACACGACGAAAGAACTCCGGATTGCCATCGGCCGCACCGGCGCCACAAAGCTTCAATACCTCGCGATCGGGAAAGGCACCCGCCAGCATGCCCTCTTTGCCGGGAAGACAGGATCCGGAAAATCCACGCTCTTCCACGTCATCATCACAAATCTCGCGCTCTCGTGCAGTCCGGAGCAGGTCGAGTTTTACCTCATCGATTTCAAGAAGGGTGTGGAATTCAAATGCTACGCCGAGCACCGGCTCCCGCACGCGCGCGTCGTGGCGATCGAGAGCGACCGTGAGTTCGGGCTCAGCGTGCTCCGTCGCGTGGATGAGGAACTGAAGCGGCGCGGCGACATGTTCCGCGCGCTCGGCGTCCAGGATGTTGCCGGATACAAGAAGGCCGGCGGAGGGGAGCCGGTGCCGCGAATGCTGCTCATCATCGACGAATTCCAGGAATTCTTTGTTGAGGACGATGAAATCGCGCAGACGGCGTCCCTGCTTTTTGACCGGATCATCCGCCAGGGCCGGGCTTTCGGCATCCATGTGCTTCTGGGTTCACAGACCCTCGGCGGGGCCTACACGCTCGCCCGCGCCACCCTTGGCCAGATGGTCATCCGCGTCGCGCTCCAATGCAATGAGGCCGATGCCTACCTCATCATGGACGACAACAATCCCGCTCCACGCCTGCTCTCTCGTCCGGGCGAGGGTATCTACAACGATGCGGCGGGCGCCATCGAGGGGAACAGCCCGTTTCAGGTCGTGTGGCTTCCGGATGATGAACGGGACGCGCAACTGGACAGGGTCCGCGCGCTGGCGGAAAAACGCGGGTTCGATGGCGCGGGCCCGATTGTTTTCGAAGGCAACTCCCCGGCGGATATCCGTGAGAATGCCGCGCTGCGGGCACTGCTCGCCCATCCATCCCGCACGTCATCCCCGACTTCCCGCTGCTGGCTCGGTGCGCCGAATTCGATCAAGGGTCCCACCGAGGTGGTGTTTCAACGGCAGAGCGGCAACCACCTTCTCATTGTCGGGCAGCGGGACGAAACCATCACAACGATGCTGGCGGCTTCGCTGGTCACCCTGGCTGCCCAGCATCCCGCCGGCACCGCGAAGTTTGTGCTTTTTCACTCCGGCGGGCCCGGCGGCGGAGATCTCCTTACCGGGATTTCCACAGATTTGTCCGGAAGGGTTACGGTTGTTCAGCCCGACGACATCGCGCGTGCGATGAACGACCTCGCCGACGAACTCCAGCTTCGCATGTCAGGGGAGACGCGGACCCATCCGGTCTTTGTCTTTATCCACGGGCTCCAGAAATTCAAAAAGCTCCGCCACGAGGACGAATACGATTTCTCGGGAGGCGACGATGCCGCGGAGAATCCAGGCAAGCAACTCAACACCCTGATGACCGAGGGCAGCAGTCACGGAATCCACCTCATTGTGACGTTCGACACATTCAACAACATCGGCCGCGCACTCAGCCGCAAGGCGCTCGGCGAATTTGAAATGCGCGTCGTTTTCCAGATGAGTGCCAACGACTCGGCGAGCCTGATCGATTCTCCCCAGGCGGGTGATCTCGGCCTCCACCGCGCCCTGTATTACAACGAGCATGAGGGTTATCTTGAGACGTTCCGCCCTTACGCAGCGCCTCCTCCCGGGTGGTTCCAGGAGGCATGTGCCAAGCTGGTTGCGCCTGTGGTCTGACCGGCGTTACTGGAGTGAAAGATTCGTGTTCGCCTCGAGCACAACCGGCGCAGCCGGTTCCTGGACTTTGATCAGCGCGGGGCGGTTGAACGTGTTGCCGCGGAAAACAAGGTCCGAGCAGGCTTTGAACACGAACGACGGAGCCCTGGAATTTGCGGAGTCCTCGGGCAGCCTGACTTTGTTCCCGGAAAATTCCAAGCCGTCCACGCGGGCCGCCTCGAGAATCATCGGGCCTGCCGCCTCGATGTCGTTGTCGAGGATCCGGATGTTGTGGTGATAAGGTGGGAGGCTGCGTTTTTCACCCGGCTGCATCGGGCCCAGTTTGAACAGCGGCGTGGCCGGGGCCTGCGCGACGAATTTGTTGTTTCGTATTGTGACATCCTCCACCCCGCCGGATTCATACCAAAAATGATTATCCCCCTCGATGAGGATGCTCGCGGATGACGGCCGCTCGAAAAGGTTGTTTTCGATGACCGCTTTTCCTCCCGAGGTTATCAGGACGCTCCGCGCCCGGTTGTTGCGAACGGTGTTGTTCCGGAAAATCACATCCGGCCGCGCCGTGAGATTTTCGACGCTGCTGTCGGGCTGAAGAATGTCCGTGAGCGGCTTGTCCAAACTCAGGACATAATAGTCTTCATTGATCCGGGAAATCCCGGTGACCGTGCATTCCGCATACCCGAGCAAAGTATCCCTCTTCAACAGCCGCAAGCGGTCGCCCGGCCGCGCAAAAACCGTCCCGAGCTGCTGAAAATGGCTGAAGCTGATCGCCAGGCGGTGCGGTGCCTGCAACCCCTCGACGATGGCATAGACGCCATGCACATTGCACGAGTCGTCGAGCATGTTCTCGAACAGGCAATCCTCCACGCGCACCGTGCCGCGGCAGCCCATGAAATGGGTGGCATCGGCGGTGGTGGTCACCAGGCTTTTTGAATCCTTGTTCAATTCCACCCTGAAGCCCTTTGCCGTCACGTCACTGCAATCCTCAACCACCATTCCCATCCCCCCGGAGCGATGCACGGTGACGTTCTCGACCAGCACGCGATCCACGCTCGACAAATGGATCGCCGGCGAGAGCCGGTTGGGCCGGAGCATTCCCTTGCAGACCATGACTGAACCAAGCGTTGGAAGAACATCATGCGCGTTGCGAATCCGGAAGCGGGTGGGAGTGACCTCGGTTACTCCGGCAAATGAATGCGTCTTCGGATTCCAGAGTTTCAACGTC
>Ga0247840_10003509_pt1 | contig 26371 bp, 20 predicted proteins | sample LaCruzMarch2015__FD_192404 | JGI IMG/M metagenome (GOLD analysis project Ga0247840, IMG submission 192404) | Freshwater microbial communities from meromictic Lake La Cruz, Castile-La Mancha, Spain - LaCruzMarch2015_17m | ecosystem: Environmental > Aquatic > Freshwater > Lake | place: Spain...
TCGCCGACGAACCCGACGCACCCGCCGAATCCGAGGACCCCGTCGAACCACCCGACCCCGTCGTATCCGCCAACGCCACCGGCACCGCCACCACCGCAGACCCCACACCCAGCGCCACCGCCAACGCACCCACCCGACCCACATGGATGGCGTATCCGCGAGACGCGGTCTCCGTCACCGCGCGACGGCCGTATTCAATCGACCGCACCCAACTCCGGCGCCGTTTGGTGGTGTCCGCGGCGGTCGCGTCGGCAGAGTTACGGGTCGAATCGGCGGCATTCATCAGTGAAGGATCCTTTGACGGGTATTCGGGCATGCAGGCGTGCACCTTAAAAATCGTTGCCAGTGTGTCTTCTAGCAAACACCCCGTCAAGCGCGTTCGCGGCGTTTTCACTATTCGTTTTCCGGGGCGTAACCGCGGACCTGTCTCCTTCGGGAAAACCCCAGCTTGTCGGCGGTTAGATCGCGTGGCGATGTTGACGACGGAGTTGGGGCGCCGATAGGTTAGTGGCTCAAGGCTGTCACCGGCAGATATCGAGGGGGTGCGGTGATGTCGAAGTTTGCCTTCGCGGCGCCACTGGGCGCCGTCGCCCTGGCAACGGGACTGGCCCTGGCGACTCCCGTTGTGGCGGCGGCGGAGGCTGACGCTGCCGGAGCCTCGACCGCCGCGGCAGCGGACGGTACTGACAGCACTACAAGCAGCGGTCCTCGCCAGGCGGCCTCGGCCACGCGCCGGCCGGCCCGGGAGGGTCGGGCGGCGAAAAGCCCCACTCCGCCGGAAATGGCCGCACCCGAAGCCGCCCCGCCGGAGCCGACTAGGCCGGTTGCGGCCAGCGTCGCAGCAGGCGTCGGGCCATTCCCGCAATTGGACCTTATTGCCCCACGGCCCAACCGCGGCCAATCGCGAGCGACGCGATCGCCCGCCGATAGCAGCGCGGGACGGGCCGCCCTGACGCCCAACACACCGACGCCCAACACACCGAGTCCCAACACGCTGAGTTCCAACCCGGTCGGCAGAACCCCGGGCCCCAACACCCCGAGCGCCGGGCAATCCAGCGCCGTGCAGTCGCAAGCACCCGCGCCTGCGGTCTCGACAGCGACCTCCGGCGATCTGAATCTGCCGGAACCAGCGGTTCTTGCGCCGGCCCCCCACGTGACGGCCGGCGTGGCCGCAGCCCGTGCCCCACGCGCCGCCGCGGCGGCGACCGACCTGCTGTCCGGACTGCTCTCCCCCATCCAGGGGTTGATCGAGGGCGTGGCGTTACTGGTGCGCCGCACGTTCTTCAATCAGGCCCCGTCCGTCAGCCCGGTTCAGATCACCGGACAGAGCGAAGGGCCGATCACCGGCAGCATCGGCGCCTCCGATCCCGAGGGCGACCGGATCGTCTACAGCCTGACCGGCGATCCCCGATACGGCAGCGTTGCGATCGATTCCGCCGGCGGCTACACCTACACGCCCGGCCCGGAATTCACCGGCATCGACACCTTCACCGTCGCGGCCGCCGATCCGGGCTTCCACATCAACCTGCTCGACCTCTTCCGCCCGCCCAGCACCACCGCAAGCGTGGCGGTGCGACAGGGCGCCGGCGCCGGATCGCTGCTGCAGTTCCAGTTCGTCTACGGCAGCGGAAGCCAGCTCTGGTCACCAGCCGCCCGCAGCTCACTGGAATCGGCGGCGGCCGCACTCGCGGCGTATATCGTGGTGGACTCGCCGGTGGTCGTCACCTTCGATGTCACCGGAGAGTTCTCACTGCTGTCCTCGACGCTCGCGACGGCGGGCAGCGATTTCTCCACCGCCGGCCCCGGCTTCCTGCCGACGGTGGTCCAGCACAAGATCCTGACCGGAGTGGACTCCAACGGGTCGGACGCGGACGGCGATATCAACTGGAACTTCGCCCAGAACTGGGCCACCGGCGACTCCATCGCCTACGGCCAGTACGACCTCGAGTCGGTGGCACTGCACGAACTGACCCACACCCTGGGCTTCCTGTCCTATACCGACCAACCGGGATCGAACACCGGCACCACCTGGACGGTATTCGACAGCTTTCTGGTCAACGCCGACGGCACGACGGCGATCGGTAGCGATTACCTCTGGAGGAACGCCTACACGCCGAACCTGACCGGCGGCAACGGCGGACTCTACTTCGGCGGAACCAACGCCGTCGCCGCCTTCGGCGGACTCGTCCCCCTCTACACTCCCGGTTCCTGGGAGTCCGGCAGTTCGATCTCGCACCTCAACGACCGCACTTTCACCGGCTCGAACCGCACACTGATGAACGCTCAGGTGTTTTCGGGCAAGGGCATCAGAGTGCTCAGCCCGGTGGAACTCGGGATCCTCGCCGACCTCGGCTACACCATTGCGCCGCAACCGGGCAGTGCCGCATTAGCTTTCGTCGGTGTGTTCTTCCTTCGCCGGTCGCGTAAACGCGAACTGAGTTAGGGCACGTCCAGCGCAACCACATCCACCGATACGTCGATGACGCTGTGCTCGGAGTCGGTGTAGATGATGCCGCGCAGTGGCGGGATGTCGGCGTAGTCACGACCCCACCCCACGGTGATGTAGCGCTCGTCGACGAATTGGTCGTTCGTCGGGTCCAGTCCCAACCACTGGTCCTGTGGCGTCCACACCGCAGCCCAGGCGTGGGTGGCGTCGACACCGAACAGCCGTTCTTTTCCTGGCGGCGGATCGGTGGCCAGATAGCCGGACACGTAGCTCACCGCCAAACCGTTGGCCCGCAGGCAGGCGATAGCGAGTCGGGCGAAGTCCTGGCATACACCGGCGCGCGCCCGAAGGACCTGATCGACTCGGGTGGACACCGTGGTGGATCCGGTACGAAAGGTGAAGTCGTTGAAGATCCGTGTGTTCAGGTCGCGCAAAACCTCGATCAGCGGTCGACCGGGGATGAAGCTTGGCGCGGCGTAATCGATGACCGCACCGGTGATTTCGGCCGGCTGGGTGTCCATCGCGAACTCGGTGGCCAGGACGCCGCTAGCACCTGACGGGCGCGCCGTCTCCCAGGCGGCGAGCGCGGCACCCTCCTGGTAGACCTGCGGCGCGGGCGGCGCCACGTCGACGACGGAGTCACTCACCACCGTCAGCGCACGATGGCGTTCGGTCACCTGAAAATAGGAGCTGACGTTCCCGTAGGCGTCACGGCTGCTGGATCGGTCGGCGGGTTCGGGATCAACCGTCAGATCGAAGGACAGACAGCGCTGACGGCGAGTGTCGCGCGGAGTCAGATGCCCGCGACCGTAGGAATTGGTCACCACACCGGAGTAGCGGTACTCGGTCCGGTGGGTAATGCGGTAGCGGCGATTCACAGCAACACCCGCTGCGGATCCGGCCCCCATAGCGGTTGCATGTCGCCGGGCAGGGACAACTGGGTGCTGGTAATGACATCGGCAAGCTCGAGGAGCCCGCTATGCGTCGCGGCCAGCAACGCGTCGAGTTCGGCGCGATGGCCGGCGGGGTCGACGTCGTCGAACTCACGCGAGTCCAGCCGACGCAACCTGGCGGTGATGCCCTCGACAATCCGATCGGCTTTGGAGGAACCCGAGGCCGCTGGCAATACGCGAAGGCCGGATCGCAACCGATCCAACTGGTAGATCAGCGACCTGGGGTTAGCGCTGTCGAAGAGCAGGAGTTCGGCAACCGCCGGCACGCTGATCTGTCCAAGGTTGCGCCGCCGGTAGACCACGGCAGACTCGCAGGCCACCAGCACCGCTTCGGTGATCGCCTGCTCTGCGCCGGGAACGCGCTGCTGGGTCAGGGTTGCGCGCAGCAGTGCCGTCAACGCCAGTCCGCGCTCGATCCGCCTGCCGATGTCGAGCATCGTCCAGCCGGGGTCGTGGACCATCGACTCCGCCGTCATGCCCGACAGCGCCAACATGCCGGCCAGCGTCCGCTGCTGGACCCGGGCCAGCGACGTGTCGTCGGAGATCCGGCGTCCGATCCGGTCGATCTGAGTCACGACCTCCTGCTCAGCCAACGCGCGCTCCACTGCGCCCAGGACCATCCAGGTGTCATTGGACATCTGATCGCGCACCGCGCGCGCTGCCTGGCCGAGTCGCTCGACGGACTGCGCCAACGATCCCGGGCGCGTCCGATCCACTGTCAGCGATCGCATCGTTCGCGGTGCGTCGGTTACCAGATCCGCGTCGCCGCCGTCGGCTGCGGCATTCTCTTCGGTGACGCGGCGCAACGCGCCGAGCAACACCGGTAGGCATTCGTAGCCCGCGGCGTCGGGTCGATTGCGGAACTCGTGGTAGCGCTCACGGCTGACGATCAGCAGCCGGGCCAGACCTTCGGCGCGTTCGGCGTAGCGCCCGATCCAGAACAGGTCCGAGAGCACCCGCGGCGAGTCAACGAACACCGCACCGCTGGGCAGTTTCACCGACGCCATGGTGACCGAGTGATCGGCGGTGGCCCGCGAGGGCGGTCTCACCCAAACATCTTTGGCCGCGACCTTGGTGAGTTTGGCGGCTCCGGTACCCGGTGCCAGCACGTATCCGAGACCGCCGACCATGGGGGCGTAGCCGCTGCGCTGGGAGACGGTGAACAACCGCATGCCGACTCCGGCCGCGGACAACGTGCCGGACACATGGTCGGTGGGTGCCGACGAGAATTCCGGCGACTCCTGGCCGACCCACTGCCAGGGCGCCGACTCGATCCTCGCGGTCAACTCCGCGCGCTGAGCCCCCGACAGGTGCGCCCCCACGATGGTCTCGGTCCCGACGGTCGACTTGATCACCAGGGAAGACAATCGCGCCAGCAGGTGCGAGCGCTCCGAGTCGAAACCGGCCCAATACGATTGCGGCGCGCCCAGGAGCGGTTCCTCCCCCGTCAACAGGTCAGCAAGTTGCGGTAGAAACCGTTGCAGCCCAGGGCTTTCCAGTATTCCGCTGCCAAGTCCATTGACGACTGTCACTGCACCGCGGCGCAGTACCTCAACCAGGCCAGCCACGCCCAGTCTGGAATCCGGGCGCAGGTCCAGGGGATCGGCATAATCGGCATCAACCCGGCGCAACACCACATCAACCTGGGTGAGCGTGCCCATCGAGCGCATCCATAGCCTGCCGTCGCGCACCACCAGATCAGCGCTCTCCACTAAGGGAAAACCCAGAACCGTTGCCAGGTAGGCCTGATCAAACGCGGTCTCGGAGTGAATGCCGGGGCTGAGCACCACCACCACCGGATCCTCGGCGGCCTCCGGGGCTGCGTCGATCAAGGCCAGACGCAGCGCCTGGGCGAACGGGGAGACCGGCCTCGGCCGGATCCGTTCGTAGGCGTCCGGGATCGCGCGCGCCACCACCCGTCGGTCAGCCAGCGCATAGCCGGCGCCCGACGGCGCCTGCGTCCAGTCGGCGTTGACGACGAAGCGGCCGTCGCCGGCGCGACTGAGGTCACAACCGAGCATGAAGAGTTGATAACGGCCGGGGATCTGGATGCCGCGAACCGCTCGGAGATACCCGGGGTGCCCGAACAACAACTCGGGCGGCAGCGTGCCACTGGTTAGCGAACGTTGCTCACCATAGAGATCGGTGAGGACCGCGTCGAGCAGTCGCGACCGCTGCAACACGCCGGTTTCCAACGTGGTCCAGTCCGGTGCCGACAGCAACAGCGGGATACCGTCCAGGCGCCAGACACCCGGCGCTGCCACGTCCCGATGATCGGTGGCGGCCTCACCGTGCGGGTCGATCTCGATGTAGCCGATGCCGTTGTCGTCGACGAGTCTGCGAACCACCTCCTGTAGCCGATGCAGGCCGTCGCGGCCGCGTTCGGCGATGAGGGCTTCGAGCTCGCGCCAGTCGGCGCGGACGTCGCCGGCGGGTTCGACAAATTCGTCATAGCCGGACCGGTCCGATGTCCCCGATTCGGCGCCGGTGTCGAACAGTGCCTGCTGTGCCAGGCCGGCGCGGTAGCCAGCCAGCAGTCGATCCGGATCCGGCCCGCCGGTACCCGCGTCGGAGCCGGTCGGCGACAGCGACACCAACCCACCTCCTCACTTGCGCCTACCCCGGCCTGACGGCTCGGCTCGTCAAACTTACGTCGCCCGGGAACCCGCACACCCGCCCATACGACTAGTGGGATGCAGGTCGGTACCTGCCGCAACTGGAGGTGAGCGTGGTCACTGTCGAGCGTGCACAACGACGCGGTGAGTCCGCGACCCTGCGCAGGGTGTGGCGGCTGCACTTCTGGGTTGGCCTGTTCGCGGCCCCGACGCTGCTGCTGCTGGCCTGCACAGGGCTGATCATCCTCTACACCCAGCCCCTCGACCTTCTGCTGCACCGCGATCTCACGGTCGTCTCGCCGCCGAATGCAACCGGCACGGGCACTGCGGTTGTCTCTCTCGACGCCCAGATCGATACCGCCCGGCAGCAGGTGCCCGCGGAGATGATCCTGGACGCGGTGACGCCGCCGGCGGCGCCGGATCGATCCACCCAGGTCGACTTCATGGCACCCGACACCGCGGAAGTGGGCGAGCGCAACGTCACCCAGGTATTCGTCGATCCCTTCACCGGTGTCTACCTGGGCCAGCGCCGGGAACTGGACGGCTTGGTGGGCTGGGCCAACCAGTTGCACCGGTTCTTCGGCAACGACGGTCCTACCGTGTCGGTGCCCGCCCTGGGGCACTTCATCGCGCCGTCGGCCTATCCCGATGCCTCGATGAAGGTGGGCGTGGGCAACCTCATCGTCGAGATGACCGCGGTATGGATCCTGGTTCTGCTGGCCAGTGGGATCTTTCTGTGGTGGCCGCGGGCCACCGAGCGTGGCAAGCCACGGTTGGCGATCCGCTGGCGCAAGGGCGGCCGGCTGCGCTGGCGGGATCTGCACGCCACCACCGGCATCCTGCTCTCGGTGGTGTTGATCGGCTACATCGTGTCCGGACTGACGTGGTCGCGGTACTGGGGCGAGAACTGGCGCGCGGTCGCATCGACGGTGACTCCGGGCACCGAGGTGGACGCACCCTCCACCCCGGCGAAGGTCGGCGACTTCGACCGCCTCGGCAGGCGCATCGCGTGGGCGGATAGGAACGACCCGGTCTATGCGTCGGATCCGGGGCCCGCAGTGCCGATGACGTTGGGATTCAACGCGATTGATGAGATCGCCAAGTCGGAGAACATGCTGCCGGGCTACTCCATCATTCCGCCCACGGATTACCCGGGTGATACCGCAAACGATGAGACGGTCTACGGCAGTTACACGGTCGTCAACCACTGGCCGCAGAAGCTCTCCGAACAGCGCACCCTCTACCTCAACCAGTTCACCGGGGAGACGGTCGCCAACTCCACCGCCGACCAGGACGGCGCACTGGCACGAATCACCAGTTGGAGTGTGGCCATGCACATGGGCAACCAGTACGGGGTGCTCACCCGGATCCTCGCCACGCTGGCCTGCCTGGGTCTGCTGACGAGCATCACCACGGCGCTACTCATGTGGTGGAAGCGCCGGCCGACCGGCGGAACCGGGTTGCCGGGCCGGACCAGCGATTCCCAGCGCGCCGACACCCCGCGGGGGCCGGTCGTCGCGATCGCCGTCGTCGCCACCGCACTGGCCGTGCTGTACCCGTCCTTCGGCGTGACGTTGATCGTGGTGCTGGTGGCGGAGGGGATCCTGTCGGCCGTCCGCAGCCGTGGCAGCGCAGTCGGGGCCGATTCCGGCGGCTAAACGATTTTCCCGGCCGGGTCACCTGAATGGCCTGCGCGGATTAGCATCAGCGCCTATGACCCAGCGGGGAACCCTATGACTGAGCAGGGAGCCCTATGACTGAACAGGGAGCCCAGCCGTACGAGGACCTCGGCGCGTGGCTGACTGACGACCTCTTCCCCGGTTGGGCCCGCTACTGGAACGACGCTGACGCCGCACCGCCCACATTCGAAACCCCGAAGCCGCCCTGGTTCCGCAACACCCGCGTGCTCGTCGGGGTCATCGCCGCCGCAGCCTCGACATTGGTCGTCGCCGGCGCGGCCCTGGTGGCGCTCAACAATTCCGCCTTCCCCCAGACCAGCCCTCTTCGCAGCATCAGCACCGCGACCCCGGCGCCCGTGCCGAACTCCTCGGTCAGGGTCCCGGCACCGGTAGTCGTACCCGCACCCGCCGAAGCGGTGACCGGACCCACCGGAGATCCCGACACCGCCGACGATCTACGGCCGTCGGCCGCCGCTGATCCGCCCGCGCCGCGGCTGACGGTTCCGGACCGCTCCGACCCCCCACGGACCAATGTCACCCGCACGCCGATGAGCTTCGCGCCGGTAACCGGGAACTGACCGGTCCGCCATAACCACCCACGAGGTTCAGCGTCGCGGGCCTCAGTCCGTCTCGAAGGCCGCCGCCGCTTCTTTCTGCAGATCGATGTAGGCCTTCTCGCTGACGTCGACAGCGACACCCAAGATCTCACCGCCGGTGAACGTTCCGGGATTCTTGTACTGATCGGAGACGTTGTCGCCGCTGTCGTAGCCCACACATAGCCCGTCACCGGACAGGGTGAACTTGCCGATCTGCGCTCGCATCGGACCCGTCGCCACCGGCTTGTCGTCCACGTACAGCGTCGTGGTGCCCAGCGATTCGCCGTACTCGCCGGCTTTCTCGCGTTTGAACTCCATGCCGAGCACGTGCTTGCCCGGCGGCAGCGGTTCGGAGGTGAACACCTGCTCGGGCTTGATGCCCAGGAAGTTGTAGACGTAGTTCAGCCGGCCATCCTTGATGAACATCGAGTGCCCACCGAAGCGCGAACCGTGCGCGATGATCACGCCCTCGGAGTCGCCGGTGATATCGACGTCGGCGGCGATCTTGTAGGACTTGCCCCGGATGTTGACCGCCACGCCCTCGGGCACCGGCGCGGTCTCGGGGTAGTAGATGTAGCGGTTGCGCGGCGGCTCGGACTGCGGCCGCTCGTTGGCGAGTTGCTCGACCGCGACACGGTCGTCAAGGGGCAGCACGAAGTTGTTCTTGGCCTCCTCGTCCCAGACCGCGATCAGTTCTTTGAGCTTGTCGGGGTACTGATCGGCGACGTTGGTGGATTCCGAACGATCCTCGTCGACGTGATACAGCTCCCAGGGATCGGCGTCGAAGTTGCCTTTACCGCTGATCGCCGCATGCACCGCCGCAGCTTTCCAGCCGTCCTGCCAGATCCCGCGAGTGCCCAGCATCGCGTAGTACTGGCGCTTCTTGGTGGTGGGGGCTTCCGGCGCGTCGAAGCTGTAACGCATCGAGACCCCGTTGATCGGGTACTGCTGAGCCCCCCGGTACTCCTCGGGCATCGGAATACCCACCACGTCGAGGATGGTCGGCGCGATATCGGTGGCGTGGTGATACTGCTGGCGCACTTCACCTTTGGCCTTGATGCCCTTCGGCCACGAAATCACCAGCGGGTCGCAGGTGCCACCGGAGTACTGCGAGTAGCGCTTGAACATCTGGAACGGCGTCGAGAACGCGACCGCCCAGCCGGTCGGGTAGTGGTTGTAGGTGTCCGGACCACCGAGCGTTTCCAGATACTTCAGGTTTTCCGACAGTTCGTCGGGGTAGCCATTGAAGAACTTGTTCTCGTTGACCGAACCGTTCGGTGAGCCCTCACCCGAAGCACCGTTGTCGGCGCAGTAGAACACGATGGTGTTGTCCAACTGATCGGTCTTCTCGAGATAGTCGATGATCCGACCGACCTGGGCGTCGGTGTATTCCGAGAAGCCCGCGTACACCTCGGCCATCCGGGCAAACAGTTTCTTCTCGTCGGCGTTGAGCGACTCCCACGGCCGGACCGCATCGGCCGGCATTGCGACGTCGTCCGGCAGGGGGTTGATCGGTGTCATCTTGGTGTCCTTGGGCAACACACCTTTGTCGACCATCCGGGCCAGTACCCAGTCCCGGTAGGCCTCGTACCCGTCGTCGAACTTGCCCTTGTACTTGTCGGCGTATTCCTGCGGGCTGTGATGCGGGGCGTGGTTGGCGCCCGGGCAGAACCACATGTACCACGGCTTGGACGGGTTGGACGATTTCTGGTCGCGCAGCATCCGGATCGCTTGGTCGGCAAGGTCTTTGGACAGGTGGTAGCCCTCTTCGGGACCGTAGGGTTGCTCGATGAACCGGTTGTCCTCGGTCAAGTCCGGGTACCAGTTGTTGGTCTCCCCGCCGAGGAACCCGTAGAACCGATCGAAGCCTTGCTGCAGCGGCCACGACGACTTGTTGCCGCCGCTGGCGACGTCCTCTTCGGGAACGTTGTGGTTCTTGCCGATCCAGAAGGTGCTGTAGCCGTTGTCCTGCAACACCTGACCGATGGTGGCGCACTGCGCGGGTAGTCGCGCGGCGGCGCCCGGAAAACCGTTGGAGCCCTCGGTGATCGCCGCGAACCGGTTGACATGGTGATTGCGTCCGGTGAGGAAACACGACCGGGTCGGCGAGCACAGCGCGGTGGTGTGCCACTGCGAGTACATCACCCCGTTGTCGGCCAGGCGTTGCATCACCGGCATCTCGATGCGACCGCCGTAGGGCGACCAGGCAGCCATCCCGGTGTCGTCGTACAGCACCACCAGAACATTCGGCGCGCCCTCGGGTGCGCGCTTGAGTTCGAACGGCTTCCAGTCCGGCGTCGAGTTGCGGACGTCGAGTTCGATCTTGCCGTCGAAGCCCTCATTGATGCCGGTGCCGTACCCGGGCGGGCCCGCGTCGGTAGAGCCCCCACCACCCTCGCCGGTACTGCACCCGGCGGCGAATGCCGACGCCGCGGCGGCGCCCGCGCCGGCGACGGCTATTCCGCCGAGAACCTTGCGTCTCGACACCTTGCTGCCGGTGCCCTCGGAGTGATCGGTGGCCAGGTCAGTGTGGTCGCGGTTGTCCATGGGGTTCCACCTCAATTGTGAGTCGGCTGAGTTCCGTCGAAATCTAACAGATGGGCAGGCCGCTCCCTAGCGTGTGGCTGTATTCGCCAGAGTGTCGCAAGCACTGCTAACGCGCTGCATGGAAGACACCTAAACCGCCGCTGGCATTTTGCTAAATCCGCATTGCTAGATGTACTGGTCCAGAATGTTGTAGTGCTGGCTGAGGTAGTACGTCAGCGTCAGTCCCAGGATTGCGAGGTAGACCACCAGCGAGATGATGCCCACTCGCCGGTCCAGTGCCCCCGAGAGTGCCTCGGCCATCTCCTTGCGGTTGCGGCGACTGGCGACGACCGTGTAGACCATGGCCGCCAGGATGTAGACCATCGACACCAGGTACACCAGATCCAGCATCGTCAGGTACTCGACGGACGGCAGGCTGGCGTCGGTGGTCCACTGCAGGGCCACGATCGTCAACATCGCGGTGATTCCGATTCCGGCGCGGGCGTCCTCCAGTCGGGCCGGCAGCAGGTAGATCAGCGAGGTGATGAGGATGACGATGAAGATCGGCAGCACCAACTTCACCAGGTAGGGCAGCACGTCCCGGGTCACCGGCAGAGCGATGATGATCCGCGAATACGGGACGTCCGCCCGTGCGGAGATATCACCGAAGTTCGTCGGGTACTTGTGCGGCACCACGATCAGGATCGGCTTTCCCGCCTTGTATCCCGGGATTGTCAGCGACGGCCCCTCGTTCTTGGTGACCGGCGGTGTGTCCGGGACGAACTCCAACTGTGTGACGTTGCTGCGTTGATCCTCGAACACCATCTCCAGGACCTGGGTGTCGAAGGGGTACTTCTCCAGATTCATCTTTCTGCTGAACACGCCCTGAAAGCGCAACGCCTGATATTTGGTCCCGTCCGGCATGTCCAGAGGCTGGTCGTAGATCGGTTTGCCCACGACGCCGCCCGTCGAGGAGGACGTGGTGTTCTGGGTGCCCTCGGAGTTCATCGATTCCAGCGTGAGCGAAGGGTCGATCTCCGGATTGGACCACCGCATCCACAGATAGAAGTCGACGGTGAAGTTCTCCGACACCAGGTCGATGTCCTGCAAATCGTTGATGAACGCGCCGACGGTGACTTTGTCGGGGCCAGGTCCGGTGCCGGGGCCGGGCCCGGGATCGGGAGCAGCACCGACCGAGGCAGGCAAACCGAGTGGGATGGCCAACGCCGCGACAACCACGAGCAGCACCCGGATCAGGGCAACGGAAACATGGCGCAGGCGGCGCGCCGCCCCCCACTTCTTCACTGGTTCCCCTCCGAGGCTGACCACTGCGCCGATGTTAGCCCAATCCGCATTTTGCCTGGTTATTCGACGCGGTGGGTGCGTCTTTGCCATGCTGATCCGATGGCCAGCCTCCCCCGCCGGATCGCCTCGGAGTTGAACGCCAAGCTGCGCAGCCCCGAAACGGCAGCGGTGGTGGCCGGGATCGAGAGCACGCTGACCAAACGCCGCCGTGAGTCCAAGCTCAAGTCCGGCGCGTTCCGCGGTATGCACGTGGTCGTCTACCGCGGTTTCGTCGCCGACGGCGTGGCCAAGGTCCGGGTCCGCGTCGTCGAGACCCCGGAACTGCCGGGCGACAGTCGCATCCCGTACTGGGACATCGCTCAGAGCAACCTGCGCCGCCACGCCGCACTGGCCATCGTCGGGGTGGAGGTCGAACTCCGCATCGGCAAGCATGCGACCACGGCGGTGACCGATGACCACGGATTCGCGAACTTCGCCCTGCCGGTGCCGAATCTGCGGGTCGGCTGGCACGAGGCCCGCGCGACCACGACGCCCATCGAGAGCGGTGAGTCGGCCTCCGGCACCGGACGGGTTGTCAAGCCATCGTTGAAGGCGCCGTTCCTGGTGATCTCCGACATCGACGACACCATCCTCGTCACCGGACTGACCGAGGGCGTCACCATGGTGACCCGCACCGTGTTGCGCGAGGCCGATAAACGCCGGGCGATCCCGGGCATGTCCTCGCTCTACCGTGGACTGGCCCGCGGGGTCGCCAACGCCGCGGGCAACCGCAAGCCGGAGCCGACCTTCTTCTACGTCTCGACCGGCAGTTGGTCGTTCTATCCGCTGCTGGCGCAGTTCGCCCAACTGCGCGCCTTCCCGCAGGGCCCGATGTTCCTCACCGACTGGGGCCCGACCGAGCGCTACCTTCGCCGCAGCGGTGCCGAACACAAGCGAACGGCCATTCGCCGGCTGTTGGAGGCTTATCCGAAAATGCCGTTCGTGCTCATCGGTGACAGCGGCCAGCGCGACGCCCTGACATATGAGGAGATGGCCCGGGAGTTCAGCGGCCGGGTGAAGCTGATCATCATCCGGCAGGTCGGCAGCGACAACGAGGACCGCAACGTTGCGGTGCGCGAGCGCGCCGAAACCCTGCGCGCCGAAGGCATCCCGTTGCATCTGGTGCCCGACGGGACACGGGCCGCGGAACTGTGCCATCAGGCCGGCCTGTGCGACGACGAGACGCTGGCCCAGGTAGCGGCGGAACTGGATCCGCAGTAGCGGATCAGATACCCTAGAGGGTATGTCGAAACGGTGGAGCGGTGTGCTGGCAGTCGCGGCGGCAGTGATCCTGACCAGTGGCCTGTCTGGATGTTCGACCGATTCATCCGCGTCGGCGAATAACGCCGATCCGGCCGCGGTCGCGGGATCAACCACGGCAGTCCGGATGGGTGTGACCGACTTCGAAACGGTGCTGGCCACGCCAGGAGTCCAAATCATCGACGTCCGTACGCCCGCGGAATTCGCCGAGGGGCACATCCGAGGCGCGCGAAACATCCCGGTGCAAGACGCCGACTTCACCGAGCAGATCTCCGGACTCGACCCGGCGGGCAGTTACGCCGTGTACTGCCGCAGCGGCAACCGTTCGAAACCGGCCGTGGCGGCGATGCAACGGGCCGGTATCTCCACGATCTACGAACTGGCCACCGGCACCACCGGTTGGGTGGCTGCGGGTAAGTCCCTGGAGTGACGGGACCGGATCCGCAGTAGCGCGACGCGTCACACCGGTTGCGTCACAAAGTCGATCAGTTCCTCAACGCGGCCGATGAGTTCGGGTTCTAGGTCGGTCCAGTCCCGCACTGAACCTCGGATTCGCTGCCACGCCTTGGCAATGTCGGTCTGATCGCGGTGCGGCCAGCCCAGCGCCGCACAGACGCCGTACTTCCACTCGATGGTGCGCGGCACCGTCGGCCACTGCGACAGACCCACCCGCGCGGGCTTGACCGCTTGCCAGATGTCGACATAGGGGTGTCCCACCACCAACGTGTGCTCGCCACCGTGCCCCCGGCGCACCGCATCCGCGATCCGCGACTCCTTGGAACCGGGCACCAGATGATCGACAAGCACACCGAGTCGCCGGGTGGGCCCGGGATTGAATTCGCCGACGATGCTCTGCAGATCGTCGACGCCGCCGAGGTACTCGACGACGACACCCTCCACGCGCAGATCATCGCCCCAGACCTGTTCGACGAGTTCGGCGTCATGGCGGCCTTCGACGTAGATCCGTCCCGCCGCAGCCACCCTCGCCCGACCGCCGGAAACCTTCACCGAACCGGATGCGGTGCGCGTCGCCGCCGCGGGGACCGGACTGCGGGGCGCCGTCAGAATCACCGGCCGACCGTCCACCAAAAAGCCGGGCCCGAGCGGAAACACCCGGGTGCGCCCGCGACGGTCCTCCAGTTCGACTCGGCCGCCCTCGATCCGCATGACGGCGCCGACGAACCCTGACTGCGGGTCCTCAACAACCATCCCGACCTCGGCACCGCATTCGACCGAACGGACCCGGCGGGATTCATGGGGGTCGTCGCCGAGCACGTCGGCGCCGTAGCGATCGGCCACCCGGTGATCCTAAGTGCCGGCCACCGGCGCGCGGGCGTCGCTATTCGAGTTCCTGCAGGCTGTCCTCGAGGTAATCCAGCAGTCGCTGCAGTTTTGGAATGCTGCGTCGGCATCCGACCAGACCGAACTCGAGATGGTCGGCATAGCTGACGCAGGAGATGTTGAGCGCCTGATCCTCGGTGGGGATCGACAGCGGGTAGATGGCTTCCAATTCGGCGCCGTTCCAGTACAGCCGTTCCCGCGGCCCCGGCACGTTGGAGATCAGCACGTTGTACGGCGGCGGTAGGGAGGCGGAACCCGGGACACGGGTCAGCGCCGACGGCCCGACTGCCGTCAGAATTCCCAGCGCGGAGAGTTCGACGCTGGACCGATCCGCCATCACCGCCTTGGTGGCCCGCATCGACGACGTGATGGCCTCCAACCGGTCGTCCGGATCTTCGAGGTGGGTGCCCAGATTGCACAGCACGAAGGTGATCGCGTTACCGCCGTCGCCGGCCGTCCGGATCGACACCGGCACTGAGGCGATCAGCGGCTCATCAGGCAGGGCGTCGTTGGCGATCAGGTAGCGGCGCAGTGCCCCCGAACTCATCGCCAGCACCATGTCGTTGAGGGTGACGCCGCGAGCCTTGCCGGCCTTGAGGATTCGGGCGATATCCCAGGATTGCGCCGCGACCCGTCGTGATCCGCTGATCGGCTGGTTCAGCATCGTCCGCGGCGCGGCATAGGGCAGCACCATCGTCTGTTCCAGCAATGCGCCGGCGCCGTACTTGGCCAGCATCGGAACGATACCGGCCGCGCTCCCCAGCGTGCGAGCCGTGTCACCGAGGGTTCGGGCCGCGCCGCGGAACACGTCGAGTGGGTTGGCGATACTCCGGGTGCCCTCCGATGGCGCCTCCCCTCTCGGAACCCACATCGGGGGCATATCGCGCATCGCCGGATCAGTACTGAGCGACTCAATGACCTTCCGGGCCAAAGCCACACCATCGGCAAGGGCGTGGTGGGTTTTGGAGTAGGTGGCGAAGCGGCCGTCGGCGAGGCCCTCGATCAGGTGGTACTCCCACAGCGGCCGATGCCGGTCCAGCAGGCTGCCATGCAGTCGGGACACCAGTTCCAGCAGTTCCCTGACCCGGCCTGGCCTGGGCAGCGCGGAGCGACGCACGTGGTACTCGATGTCGATGTGCTTGTCGGTCATCCACCACAGGTTCCCGACTGAGCTGACCGGATCGCGCGGGCGGCGGGCGAACATCGGCGCCACCTCGTCGAAAGTCAGCAAATCGCGGTACATCTTGCCGACATAATCCCGATTGGCACCGGGGGGCTTGTGGAATAGTTGAAGGCCGGCGACATGCATCGGATGTTCGCGCGCTTCCTGAATCAGGAAGGCCGCGTCCATCGGGGCAATCATTCCCATGGCGCACCTTTCGCCGGCGGCAGGCCCGCCCTGTGACCATTAGATCCGACAAACTGCGCGGGTACCTGCGATTTGAGCAAATCCCGGCCCCAAGCCGGGGATCACTGTGGCTATCGCGCCGACGGTTGGTGCTGGGTGATGCAGTGGATTCCGCCGCCGCGGGCGAACAACGGGCGCGCATCGACGGTGACCACCCGCCGGCCCGGGTACTGCTCGGCGAGGATCGCGACGGCGTCGACGTCTCGGGCATCGCCGAATCCGCAGGCGATGACGCCGCCGTTGACCACAAGATGATTGATGTAGCTGTAGTCGACGTAGCCCTCGCTGTCGGTCAGCGTGACCGGAGCGGGCATCTCGGTGATCTCCCAGGCGCGCCCCGCCGCGTCGTTGCTGGCATCGAGCGCAGCCCGGATGGTCCGGCACACCGCGTAGTCGGGATGGGCCTGATCGCCCTGGGTGTGCAGCAGCAACCGGCCCGGTGAGGTGATCGCGGCGACGATGTCAACGTGCCCGCGGGTGCCGAACCGTTCGGAGTCGCGGGTGAGTCCCTGCGGCAGCCAGACTGCGTGGGTGGCTCCGATGGTGCGGGCCAACTCCGCCTCGACCTCCGCACGGGTGATGCCCGGATTGCGCCCGGGGTCGAGTTGCACGGTGTCGGTGACGAGCACCGTCCCCTCGCCGTCGACGTGGATGCCGCCGCCCTCGTTGACCAGATCGGAGGAGATGATCGGCACCCCGGCCGCCTCGGCGACGACGCCGGCGATGTTCGCGTCGAGATCCCACTGCGCCCAGTCCTGGGCGCCCCAGCCGTTGAACACCCAGTCCACCGCGGCCACCGACCCGTCGGCGCCGTGCACGAACGTCGGTCCGATGTCACGCATCCAGGCATCGTTGAGTGGCGCCTCGATGATGTCGACGCTCTTCGACAGGTACCGGTCGGCGATGGCGCGTTCCGGCGGATGCACGACGACCGTCACGGGCTCGAATTCGGCCACCGCATGCGCCACCGCCGCCCACGTCGACCGGGCCTCGTGCCGAGACTCCTCGTCTTCGCCCAGCGAGTAGCCCGTGCAGGGGAATGCCATCCACACCCGGTCCTGCGGCGCCCATTCGGCCGGCATCCGGTAGTCGACAGTTGGAGCATTCATCTGTGGTCGCCTCTCATCGTGCCTGGGCTCGTCTGTCATAAGGGTGGTGTTCGTGGCGGAGGGGTGCGCCGCTCACCGGTTGCTTCGAAAGCTGCCGCGAATGCAAGCAGTGCGGAGTCGTCGTAGGCGCGGCCGGCGAAGGTCAGCCCGACCGGCATGCCGATGTCGGCCATGATGCCCATCGGCACCGTGACGGTTGGGATGCCCAGATGGCGCGGAACCAGATTGCCGTTCGCCACCCACACGCCGTTGCGCCAGCCCAGGTCGGCAGATGCGGGGTTGACGTCCATGTCGGCCGGGCCGACGTCGGCGACCGTCGGGAAGATCACCGCGTCCAGGCCGCGCCGGGCCATCCATTCCTCCAAGTCGACTCGGCGGGTCCGCTCCAGCCCACGGAGTCCCTCCTCGATGTGCGGGATGTCAAGGAACGAGTCGATGGGGTTATCGCGGATGAACCCCGGGTAGGTGTTGATCTCTTCGCTGCCCTCGCCGAAGCCCTCCACCCGATCGGGAAGGGCCCCGGGATCGTTGACCCAGATCAGGTTGCCATCGACGGCGACGAGATTGGGCAGGTTCGGGTCTGCGTTGGCGCGCAGGAAGTCATCCCAGGCCCAGGCGGACAAATCGAGAATCTCCCGGTCCAGGAACTCCGGACGCACCAGGCCGCGAGTCTTGATCGACGGCACGCCGTCGCGGTCCTTCTCGTAGTTGGACACCACCGGAAAATCGACGAGCACGACCTCGGCCCCGGCGGCGGTCAGTTCTGCCCCCGCGGCCTGAAACAGATCGATGACGGACTGACGGGTTTCGATGCGCCGACCGGTCGGTCCACCGATGCCCAACCCGTGACCCACGCCGGCCTCGGCGTCGGCGTTGACATACATCCGCGGCACCCCGAATCGCTTACCGACCAGGCTGCTGCGGGCCGCCTCGCGACCGGCGGGCAGCAGCGCGGAGTAGGAGCGCGGCCGCACCGAAGAGGCCCGCGGGATCTTCACCCACGGTTGCAGGCGCCACAGATCGCCGCGCGGATTCGCATCATCGGCAACCAGAACATCGAGAACTTCGAACATGTCGGCCATGGTGCGGGTGTGCGGAACCACCACATCCATGGTGGGCACCAGGGGCCAGTTGCCGCGAACCGAGATCACTCCGCGCGACGGCGTGTAGGCACATAGTGCGTTGTTGGTGGCCGGGGCTCGACCGCTGGACCAGGTCTCCTCCCCCATGCCGAACGCGGCGAAGCTCGCCGCTGTAGCTGTACCGGAGCCGTTAGACGAGCCCGATCCGAAGGCTGACGTCAAATAGTCTGCGCTGTAGGGACTTTCGGCTCGGCCGTAGAGTCCGCGCTGCATACCCCCGTTGGCCATCGGTGGCATGTTCGTCAGGCCGATCAGAATCGCGCCGCCGCCGCGGAGACGTTCGATCGCAAAGGCATCGGTCTGTGCGACGAGGTTCGCGAAGGCATGCGACCCCGCCGCCGCGGTCAGGCCCTTCGCGAGGTAGCTGTCCTTCGCGGTGTAGGGGATGCCGTCCAGCGGACCGAGGAGTTCACCCCGGCCGCGACGCCGGTCTGAGGCTGCCGCCTCGCTCAGCGCGTCGGGGTTCGACACGATCACCGAATTCAGCATCGGCCCGTTACGGTCGTAGGCCTCGATCCGACGCAGGTAGGCCTCGACAAGTCCGACACTGGTTACTCGACCGTCCTCGAGGGCCGCGCGAAGCGCAGCGATGCCGACCTCGGTCACGTCGAACGCACCCACACCGTCTAACAAACCCACAGAGGGACGATATCGGTGATTGCCCGCGTCGGTCGCCCGTCGGCGGAACACGGCGGCCGAACACGGCAGTGGGAAAGTCCCCGCGGCCCGGCTAGTGTTGGGCCGCCGACCAAGAGGACACACATGAGACGAGCACACCGCCTAGCCGCTGTAGTGGCCGCCGCGGCCGGGTTGACGGCGTGCGCCGCCGGCGGCACCAAACCCGCGGGGTCGACCACGATGGTCCGCGGCACCGAACCCGCGAGTTCGACGACGATGGTCGGCGGCATGACCGAGTGCACCACCGAGGCCCTCGCCGGGCCCGCGACTGCGGCCGCGCAGGCCCTGGGACCGGACAACGTCTACACCGTCGACGACCTGTCGTGCTCCGAGGGGTGGGCGGTAACCGCCGGTCTGCTGGCCAGCACAGACAATCCCGACATGGGCGCCCCGACATCGTTCGTCTTCGAGCAGCAGGGCCAGTTCTGGGTGGTGCAGGACAAGGCGAAAGTCTGCGGCACCAGTCCCACCACCACTACCGCTCCCACCGACGCAACGATTCCCGCCGCGCTGTTCCTGTCCGGATGCGCCGCAGGCTGAGCCCCCGGGGCGCGTTAGGGTCAGTGGATCCGTCGGCCATGCAGCCGGCACCAACGGCAGGAGAATGCCATGGCTTCGTCTCTGATTGACGCGCTCGGTTCGCAAACAGGTGGCCTGACCCTGCTGAAGCTACTGGCCGACAATAGTTTCGATTCGATACTCGTCACCGATGCCACCGAGCGAGGGCGGATCATCTACGCCAACAAGGCTTTCAAAAAGCTCACCGGCCACGACCCGGCGGCCGTGATCGGCAAGGATCCGCGCATCCTCCAGGGACCCGGTACCGACCAGAAGGTGATCAAGCGGGTCACCGCGACCCTCAAGTCGGGTGGGCGGTTCGAAGGCCGCGCGGTCAACTACCGCAAGGACGGAACGCCGTTCATCATGAACTGGCGGATGTTCCCGCTCAAGGACGCCGGCAAGATCATCGCCTGGGTGGCTATTCAGCGCGAAGCACTCGCCGCCGGCTAAACCGGTTCAAGCCGGTCGGCGCGGTCCGCTGCTAGGTTTTCACGATGCCGAAGTTGACTGAGTGGCGTTCCCTGTACCTCTATGCGGTCTGCTTCGTGTGCGTCGTTGTGGTCATCTTCACCACGCTGTCCCTGGTCGACAACGTCATGAGCCTGGTGTACCCCAGCCCGCCCTATATCGATCCCTACAGCGCCCAGCCGGTGGAGGTCGACAGGGCGTTGCTCGAGGAGCAGAACCGGGCCAGCGAGCACCGATCCGGCGTCGTCGGCCTAGTGGGCAATTTGACCGCCTACCTACTGGTGGTTCCACTATTTTGGTTTCACTGGAAACTCGCCAACAAACCGGCGCCGGCGGAGGGATGAGAACCGTGAAAACTTGCTACCGGGTAATCGCCGCCGCTCTGGCGGTGCTCATGTCGGTGATGCTGGCGCCGGCGGCGAACGCCTGTAGTCGGGTGACTTGGCTCGGGCCGGACGGCGCGGTCATCACCGGGCGGTCGATGGACTGGCCGTATTCGTTTCACTCCCACCTCTACGCCTATCCGCGCGGTCTGGAGCAGAACGGCGCAGGCGGAGTCAATTCTCTGAAATGGACAACCAAGTACGGCGCGATCGTCGTCGCGGGCACCACCGATCCCGAGGGGCCGATCGACGGGATTTTCGACGGCATGAACGAAGCCGGACTGGTGGCCAACCTGCTCTACCTCGGCGAGTCCGACTTCGGGCCCGCACCCGCCGATGATCGGCCCCGCCTGTCGTTCGCGGCGTGGGTTCAGTACGTGCTGACCACGTATAAGACCGTCAACGAGGTCGTCGACGCGTTCACCGACCCGGCGATCTACGTCGTGCCGATCAACTTCGGACCGGGCGGTGCGGCCAAGCCGACGGTGCACCTGTCGGTGACCGACGCATCCGGTGACTCGGCGATCATCGAGTACCTCGAAGGCAAGCCGGTCATCCACCACGGCCGCCAGTACCAGGTGATGACAAACAGCCCGACCTATGACCAGCAACTCAAACTCAATGCCAAGTGGGACAACGTCGATAAGAACACCGACCTGCCCGGGTCGATCCAGTCCGCCGACCGATTCGTGCGCGCCTCGTACTACCTCAACAACCTGCCGCAGACCACCGATCAACGCCAGGCGGTGGCGGGGGTGTTCAGCGTTATGCGCAACGTATCGGTGCCGTGGGGCGTCGGCGACCCGGAGCACCCGAATCTTTCGCCCACCTACTGGCGTTCGGTGGCCGACTCCACCTCGAAGGTCTACTACTTCGAGTCTGCACTGAGCCCGAACATCGTCTGGGTCAACCTCAACAACATCAACTTCGCCCCCGGTTCCGGTGTCCGCGCCGTGGCCGTCGAAGAGAACTACTCGATCATCGGCAACATCGACAAAGCACTGAAGCCCGCGGCGCCGATCCGGTTTCTCGCACCCCCGGCGAGCCCACCCGCAGGGGCCGCGCCCGCCGCGACTGGGCCGGGAGCCACCGGATCGGACGCCACCGGACTGGCCGAACCGGCGAAGAAGGCTTTCGGTTGGTGGTGGATCCCCGTCGGCCTCGCCGTTGTCGCTGTGGTCGGCGCACTGATCCGGCCGCTGACTCGTCGCCCGGCCGAGGCGGCCACCCTGGCCGCGACCCGGGCGCCGATGGCCCCGGTGCCGATAACCCCGGTGCCGCCGGCGACGCCGGTCTCCCCTGAGCCGACGATCAGTGACCGGCGGAGCAGTGCCGCGGATGCCTCGTCGATTCAGGTGACCTACGAGAACAACGCCCTTGGCGACGGTGAGCAGTCCGGCACCGACAAGAGCGACTCGGTCCCGGACTGAACGCCGTCCGGGCCCGCAGATCGTGGCTGTAGCGTCGGGTCCATGAAACACGGAATCTTCGGTGGCGCGGTCAATGCTGGCACCCTCGATGACATGGTGGCCGAGGCCGCAGCGGCCGAGAGTGACGGCTTCGACGCCTACTGGGCACCGCACATTTTCGGCCACGACGCGTTGACGGCGTTGGCGGTGGTGGGCATGAAGGTGCCGCGGATCGAACTGGGCACGTCGGTGGTGCCCACATTCCCGCGGCATCCGCACGCGATCGCCCAGCAGGCGCACACGGTAGCGGCCGCATCGGGCGGTCGCTTCACCCTGGGGATCGGCCTGAGCCACAAGATCGTCATCGAGAACATGTTCGGCCTGAGCTACGACAAGCCGGTACGTCACCTGCGCGAGTACCTGAGCGTGCTGATGCCGTTGTCCCGCAACGAAATGGCCAACTTCGACGGCGAGATGTATCGCGTGCACGCCGGCATCAGCGCACAAGGATCCGATGGTTTCAGCGTGGTGGTCGCCGCACTCGGCGAGCAGATGTTGCGCGTCACCGCCGCTATGGCCGACGGCACTCTGACCTGGTGCACCGGCCCGGTGACGCTGGCGGCCCACACCATCCCGACCATCACCAAGGCGGCCGAGGAGTTCGGTCGGCCGGCACCACGGGTGATCGCAGCCCTACCGGTGTGCGTCACCGACGACAGGGGTTCGGCCGTCGCCCGGGCCGCTGAGACGTTCGCCGCCTATGGCGGCCTGCCCAGCTACCGGGCGATGCTCGATCGCGAGGGCGTGGCAGGCCCGGCTGACATCGCCATCATCGGCAGCACTGCCGAGGTGCAGGATCGCATCGGCGAACTCGCGCGGATCGGCGTGACCGATTTCGCTGCGGTGGAGTTCGGCGCGACGCCCGAGGAGGTCGCCGACACCCGAGCGGCCCTGAAAGGGTTGCTGACCTAGCCGCGATTGCCCGCCGATTGCGCAGTTCGTTGCTTACACTGGCGCGGTCCGGCAGAACCGGCACACCGAAAGGGCATGGGGCTGTGGCCAAACAACTCCCCCGGGCTGCACTGCCCGTGAACCGGAAGGCCCCCGCACGTCAGGCCTTGGACGAGCGTCGCATCACGGCACTGGCGGTGGCGGCACTGGGCATCTGCTCGGCGGTGGCCCTCGGCCAGGCGGCGACCGCCCAGGCCGAAACTTCCGGCGCGACCAGCGGCGAAGCCGCCCAGCCGAATAAACCCAGCGGCGAAGCCGCCCAGCCGAATAAACCCAAGCGCAGCGCGTCCGCCCGCGCGGCGGCGTCGCCTACCCGCGCCTCGAGTGGCCCGCAGTCCGCAGTGCAGCGCACCCCCGCACCGGCGAAGGTTTCAACCGCACTCGCGACGGCTTCGCCGGTAACCGCCCCGTCGGGGTGGCGCGGCACCAACGATTCCGGTGATAGCCCGGCGGCAACGCCCCTGCCGTGGACGGCGCTGGCCGCGGCCCGGCGGGAATTGGGCGGCGCATCGCGCGCGGCGGCCCCGGTGAGCCGTAGCCAGCCTGCCGAACCAATCGAACCAGTCGCGGTCTCGACGCCCACGGCGGCGGCGTCTGCCCCGGGTGCCCCGGCCTCCTGGCGACCGGGCAGCGTGCTGCGGGTCTTCGTCGGAAACGGCACTGCCGACAACCCGAACGCGGGCATCCTGCTCGGCAACGGCCACTCGTACGAAACCTACGGCGGCGCCTGCACCTCCGGTGCGTGCGACGGCGGTAACGGTGGACTGATCGGAAACGGCGGTGACGGTTTCGCCGGCGGTAACGGCGGCGCGGCTGGATGGTTCGGTTCCGGCGGTAACGGTGGTGCGGCCACCACGACCGGCGGAACCGGCGGCCGGGGCGGTTCCGGCGGGTTGTTCGTGGGCGACGGCGGCCAGGGCGGATCCGGCGGTACCGGTGGCGGTACCGGTGGTGACGGCGGTACCGCCAGCGTGTTGTCGTTCTTCGGCACCGGTGGACTCGGTGGCGTCGGCGGCGTCGGGGTCGACGGCAGCCCGGCCGGTAAGTCGGGCTTCAACGGAACTCCCGCCGGCCCGAACGGGCCGAGTCTCGCGCGGCCGGCGCGGATCGCCCTCGACCTGTTCCTCAACGGTGGGGCGCTGCTCGGTCTTCAGTCCGGCTATGTCGCGATGTTCGCGCGCGACGGCGAGCTTGTGCACTCGACGACGGCGGGCTACGCAGACATCGCAACGCAGACGCCCATGCGATTCGATACGCAGTTCCGCATCGCCTCGATGACAAAGCCGATCACCGCGGTTGCGGCGATGATCCTCGTCGAAGAGGGTCGCCTCGGCCTCGACGATCCGGTGTCGCGGTACATCCCCGCCGCCGCGAACCTGCGCGTCGCCACGAGCCAGACCGCGTTGCCGGATGGGACGATCCCCAGCGGTCCGCTCGACAACCCGCTGACGGTGCGAGACCTCCTGAAGTTCGCATCGGGCATCGGCGGAAACGCCGCCACGTCGGATCTCGACCGCATCTGGGCCGCGAACAACCTCTACGCCGGCTCGGGCTCCCTGGAGACGCGGGTCGATCGGATCCTGACCGCGCCACTCTACGAGCAGCCCGGCGACGTCTGGCGCTACGGCTGGTCCGCAGACGTACTCGCCCGCGTGGTCGAAGTGGCCGCCGGCGAGACCTTCGGAGATTTCGTCACGGGTCGGATTATCAATCCGCTCGGTATGACGTCGACCGAGTTCCTGACGGCCGAATCCCCGCGCGACCGACTCGCCACCATGTACACCCAGAATTCGGCCGGCCGCCTCGTAGCTGTCGAACGTCCGAGCGGTGATTCGCTGGGCTGGACGCCGGGCGGCAGCGGCCTCGTTTCCACTGCCGGGGATTACCTGCGGTTCGCGTTGATGCTCTGGAATGACGGCACATATCAAGACACCCAGATCCTCAAGCCGGAAACCGTCGCCCTGATGACACAACCCGCCGTGCAATCGGGCGTACTCGTCGATGAGGGCATCGAGGGACTCGGCTGGGGACTGGGCATGGCGGTGGTCGTCGACGGCGATGCGACAGCCACGTTCGACCGCACCGGCGACTACTGGTGGTCGGGCTTCTATGGCACGACATTCTTCGTCAGCCCCACCACCGGCCTGGTCGGCGTCGTGCTCAGCCAAAATCAGCCGGGCCCATACAGTCCGACGCCCTACGTGGTCTATATCGCGCAGGCGCTGGCGTTCTTCGGGCTGTGAACCAATCCCTCAGGCGCGTGATGAGCGGTGGGCCCACACGGCGAAGAGCGGGTCGCCCGGCCACGGCGTCGGGCGCTGGTCGATGCGCGGCTGGTCCCAGCCGACCGAGCGGCGGAAGTACTCGGCCACGAGCCGCATGTGGAACTCGTCGTCGGTAGCGAGCCAGCCCCGGATCGCCTTGGTCGGGAAGCACCGGTTGGAGAACGTGCACACGAACGGTGCGCCGGGCCGCAGCACCCGGGCCACCTCGTCGAACACCTCAAGGGGCCGTACCAGGTAGTCCACTGACACCGTGCACATCGCCCCGTCGAAGCAGGCGTCGGCGAACGGCAGCGCGGGCTCGCGGTTGAGGTCGTGGACGACCCGTTCGTGCGCCTGCGGGTTCTGTTCGAGTTCAACGGCGTTCATGCCGAGCACGACCAGCCGCTGCGGGGTCCGAGCCAGATGCGACACCCACGAGCTGCACAGGTCGAGCACCTCGCCGTACAGTCCGAGCTCGTCGTAGAGGTCGCGCACGGCGCCGATGGCACCGTCGTCGATGTGCTGCACCAGCCGCGGTTCACCGTAGAAGCCACGGTCGTCGCCTTCGTCGGATCGGGTGAAGAAGCCGTCGGGGAAGTCGCGGTAGCGGTCCTCGCCCGGGTCGGACGACTGCGGCGCATTCACAGTCGGCGCCGCGCTGCGACCCAGCGCCGTTGTTGCGCAAGGACCTTGCGAGTTGCCGCAAACACCGTCATGTCAGGTGCCGCCCTGCCGTTGTTCCCCAGCATCTCCAGCTGCGCGTAGTACCAGTACTGCACGCCAAAGCTGGCGAAAGTGCGCACGGTTTTGATCCTGTTGAGAAACGCCAGCCAGCGTGGAAATAGCGCCAGTTGCGCCTCAAAGCGCGGCAGCTCCGCCAGGTGATGCAGGAGTTGGTCGGGCGCATCCGTCATCACACACAGCGGCCGTCCCACACCAATCAAGTCGGCACCGCCGCTCCGGATTGCCTGTTCCATCACGTCGCGCCGCCGGAAGCCTCCGGTCACCATCAGCGGAAGAGAAACTTTTTCCCGCATGGCCAGTGCGAAATCCACAAAGTAGGCTTCGCGCATCTGGGTGGAGTGTGCGACGTGTTGCGGCTCCTCCTCCTCGATACCCTCCACACCCAACAACTTCGGCTGCTCGTAGGTGCCGCCGGAAATTTCCAGTAGGTCGAC
>Ga0247840_10003512_pt1 | contig 26338 bp, 34 predicted proteins | sample LaCruzMarch2015__FD_192404 | JGI IMG/M metagenome (GOLD analysis project Ga0247840, IMG submission 192404) | Freshwater microbial communities from meromictic Lake La Cruz, Castile-La Mancha, Spain - LaCruzMarch2015_17m | ecosystem: Environmental > Aquatic > Freshwater > Lake | place: Spain...
TGACGTTCGTGGGTACTACCATACACTCCAGAGACACGTTGAGGATGAGCAAGCCGGGATTCACAGTGGGCACCAAGAGGAACGAGGACGTGGAACGACCGTGGTTCTTGAGAGAGGCCGTGGGAATCAGTGGTAGAAAACCGGGAGATGTTTTTCAAAATATAAAAGATGTTAAAAACCAAATTACTTTTGACACTTTCAAAGCATTTCCAGAAGGAAAATTGAAATTTGTTGATATCAACCAAAGAGATAGAGCTATAGAAAAAATAAAAAAGCAGATTCCAACTCTTATTCCTATCAACAAACCAAACAACAGTCAATTAGCTTTTGGATTGGCTATTTTTAATTCACAATCTGGGCAACAAGGATATATTAAATTTGGTAGAGATGTACAACAAGTCAACAATCCAGGATGGTGGGGCAATAAAGATATACCCAATTACGAGCCTTATTTTGCTGCAGCAAGAAAAAGTCAAAAAGGATTTGGCCCGGCATCGATATTTGGCACCAAAACTAGTAAAAAAACTCCGTTAACACCAAACCAAATTGTTACACAGATCAACAGTGTGCTGGGAGAAAGTTTTTCAAATCCTGTAAAAGAAATTATTACAAAAAAAACTTTACCCACGTTCAAAGGACAGGCAGAAAATGCAACAGCAATAAGGGATAATTTTGGAGAAGTATTTGGTCCAGTAGCACTCGTTGCCGGTGCATCCGGCATCACTGGTCCTTATAAGGATGCCGAAAAATATTTAGGGGATTTTTCTGCATGTGGAATATTTTATCCTACGCAACAAGCCAATCCTCTATGTGATAGTTATTTGATAGCATCAAATGGCAAAGAAGTAGGTATAAGTTCTAAAGGCAAGTCGGGAGCCAATGCCAGTATTTTTACCCTTGCAAAAAATATTAAAGAATTACAAATGAATGATCCAACGAATCCCTTACTTAAAACATATAAATTTACAGTAGATACTCTTAATTTTTTAGATGATCACACCCTCATCGATGGACCCATCGATTTAGCTCAGACATTGGGAATGATCAACGCCAAAACATCAGGTCAAATTAAAAGTTTATGGAACCCACGATCAGAGGAAAAAGACATTGCAAAATATCCCGAACTGACAAAAATTTATAATTTATATCCTTTCAAAAGTGGACCGGATGATAAAAATTTTAGATTACGTTTTGCAATATTAGCCAATATAGCGAAAGCGGTTTGTGAAAAAATTAATTCAACAAAAGGATTTGGAGAAGGTGCTCTTGCATTTTTAAATCAATCTCAAATTGTTCAAGCATACACACAGGTCAACGTATCAGATAAAGATGTCATTGTAAAAGAAATTCGAACAATATATCCTCCAAATTTCCAAGGTACTTTAATTTTAAATGGTGGAAAAAATTACTATTCTACTAACGCTGTAGGAAAAATTGCGTTTGATTTTAAACCTGCATAAATCACCACTAACATAATGTCACAGCAACCATAATAAATAATTGTGAATGAGCGATTATTTCGACGGCCGACTATTGATAGCTCCACCCCGCATGCGAGACTACAGGTTCGCGAAATCCGTGATCTACATGTGGAAACACGATGTTTCCGGCGCTGCCGGCGTCATCATCAACAAGCCCCTGACCTCTCCCACATTTGAGTCAGTGTGCCAAGAGGGCGAGTTGGAATACATGTCAGCCACATCTCCCAAGATACACTACGGCGGTCCTGTCATGAGCAACATGGTGGGAGTGCTGCACACCTTGGATTTTGAGATCAAGAGCACCAATCCTGTGCGAGATAACCTGGGTTTCACCTTGGATCGACAGGCAGTGGAGGCCATCGCATTGGGCCATCCACCCGAGAACTATTTCATCATGATGGGCATGGCCACCTGGGCGCCGGGTCAACTGGAGCAGGAGATCATGGCGGAACCACCACGCAGGGAAAGCGAATCTTGGTTGGTCATGGACTATGACCTCGAATTGGTGTTCAACACCTCGGCCAAGGACATGTGGGACACGGCTGTCAATCAGGCAGTGACCCAAAAGACCCAGCAGTTCACCGGCCGCATATTTGGCTAACAATTATAAATATTTGCGAGCATACTTCCAGGCAGGCGCGAAAAAGTAGCATATTATACACCTAGATTACTGGGCACATTTCCACCGTAAATAGTAAGTCATGACAGGCATAATAAAGTACAAATCTATTAGTGTGATCCTCGCAGGGCTATTATGCTCGTCTATCGCCACGTCCAGCGAGCTCACACACGAATTCAAGAACCCATCATTTTCGGGACAAGGGTTCAGCAACCATGTGCTGACCATAGAACAGATTGAGAACCAGCGAAAGAAAGAGATCCGCGAGAAGCGAGAGGCGGATGCTGCCAAGGCCAAGAGAGAGGCCGACAGCACCACGCTGGCCAAGTTCCTCAACAACGTGGAGAGCAGGATCTATGCCACCATCAGCAAGCAGCTGGTGGACAACATGTTTGGAGGATCGGAGAACTCAGGCACCGTGCAGTTGCAGGGCGCAACCATATCCTGGATCAAGGATGTCAGCACAGACATGATCACTCTCACAGTGGTGGAGGACACAGGAACCACGACAACTTTAACCGTGCCCATAGGCACCTGGGCATTTTAACATGATAAAGATTGCATTGATATTGATCCCATTTTTATTGAGCGGCTGTGCTGGAGTGGTGCAGAGCGTGCAGTACAAGGATCCAGAGATCACACAGGGCACCAAGCTGTTGGATTTTGCTCCAAAACTGGATGGCGAAAAGATCACGGTGGCGGTGTATTCATTCAACGACAAGACCGGACAGAGAAAACCCAACGACAAGTTCAGCAGCCTCAGCTCCGCAGTGACCCAAGGCGCGGAGGTATGGGTGATCAAGGCGCTGCAAGAAGTGGGCGGCGGATCATGGTTTAAGGTAGTGGAGCGAGTGGCCATAGACAACCTGGTCAAGGAGAGGCAACTGATACGCAGCACCAGGGAGCAGTACGAGGGCAAGAACGCCAAGAATTTAAAACCCATGCTGTTCGCGGGCATCATCATAGAGGGAGCCATAGTGAGCTATGACAGCAACGTGGAGAGTGGTGGAGCAGGTGCCAGATATCTGGGCATCGGCAGCAGCACCGAATACAGGACAGATCAAGTGGTGGTCAGCATGCGAGTGATCAGCGTGCAGACCGGAGAAGTATTATTGACAGTGGCAGCAGAGAAGACCATAGCCAGCGTCAAGAGCGGCACCACCTTTTTCAAATTCCTGGACATGGGCACCAAGGCCCTGGAACTGGAAGCGGGCAGTGCAGTCAACGAACCCACCAACTACGCAGTAAGGGCAGCCATAGATGCGGCAGTGGTGGAGCTCATCAATCAAGGTGAGAAGAAGAAGCTCTGGAAGTTCAGGAGCGCGGGCGAAACAAAACAACCAACACAACCAACAGAAGAGGTCAAGGAAAATGAGCAAAACAAACAGTAAATTAAAATTGTTGTCATTGTTGGCTTTGCTTTGGACGTCCACAGCATTGAGCAATGACATCTACATCGAACAGAGCGGAGACAACTTAACATTGAGCGTGACCCAAGAGGGCACGGGCAACGAAGTGGGCAACAGCACCACTGGGGTCAGTCTCACAGGTGATGACATGGACCTAACCATAAGCCAAGTGGGCAACACCAACACAGTGGAGATGAACGTGACCGGCGACAACTACACCGGCAACATCGACGTCTCGGGCAGCAGCAACACAACAACTGTGAACTGCGACTCAGTGGGCGCGGGCAATTGCGGCACTGTGACCAACACTTTAACTTTGACAGGCAACAGCAACACATTGACCCTGAACGTGGGCGAGAACGATGACGCCAGTGACTCCAACATAACCTACTCTGTGACCGGCAGCAGCAACACCATCACAGGCACTGTGGATGGAACCAACGTGACTGCCAGCACCACAATATCTGGATCAACCAACACACATGATGTGACCATCTCGGGTGGCGGCGTGAGCGGACACTCATTGACGCACTCACACACAGGTGGACTGGGCTCGTTCACTCTCAACCAGAGCGGCATCAATGATACCACAGTGAACTTGAACACCAGTGGCGACAACCACAACGTGACCATCACAGTTACGGACTAATGTGCCGATGGCTGCTGATATTCCTGTTTTGGATCACTGCCGCTGGGGCAGCACCCATAGGTGATGTGATCGTCAACGAGGGCAGCAATGAGATAGAGCGCAAGGGCGCGGCCAAGATCTCAATAGACAAAGGAACCAAGGTGGAGAGCCTGGACGTGGTCAAGACCGGACAGGGCAAAGCCAGCATACAGTTCGTGGACGAAACCAAAGTGGATGTGACCAGCCACAGCAAACTGGTGATTGACGAGTTCGTGTATGATCCCAAGAGTGGCAAGGGCAAGCTCAGCATGCAGGCCGGCATGGGCACGGTGAGATACGCATCGGGCCAGATAGCCAAAAATTCCAAACAGGATGTGAAGATAACCACGCCCACGGCAGTGATCGGAGTCAGGGGCACCGACTTCACCATGTCAGTGGACGAATTGGGAGGCAGCACCATCATACTGCTGCCCAGTTGCACACAGGTGGGCAGAGACACCATCTGCGTGGTGGGTGAGATATCAGTGGCCAGCGACATGGGCACAGTGATCCTCAACCAAGCATTCCAGGCCACCGTGGTGGAGACAGCCCGCAGCCAACCACTGAAGCCCGTGCTGCTGAAACTAGAAGAGGGCATGATCAGCAACCTGTTGGTGATGCGCAGGCCCGTGGAGATCGACGAAGAGCGCGAGCGTGAGAGATTGAAGAAGCTAGGAGACTTCCTGGGAGTGGACCTGTTGGAGTTTAAAGAGCTCAGCAGAGACTACATCGCGGAAAGCGAGAAGGACCTGTGGATGACTGACTTGGATATAGATTTTTTAGATCAGGACTTCCTAGTGGACGTGCTGGATCAGGTCAATGCCGCCCTGGCCAGACAGATGAAGGATCAGTTGGACAACACACAGACCAAGACCACCCTGGGCAAGGACCCAGAGACCGGCATCGAGCTGTATGATCAGCAACCACAATGGTTGTTCCGCAGACAGGACAGCAGCAACACAGTGCAACTGCGCCTCAACAAGGGCTATGGCTACAACATCAACGTGCAACAGGATGATTTTGAATTCCGAGATTACAAATTGGGAGATGGCAAGAATGATATCACTATCAAGCAGGTGCAATAATCTATGAGCAAAAAATTTTTAACAAAAATAATCTTGTTCACATTGGCTTGGATGCTGTTGTGGTCCATGGGCAGCCAAGTGAAGGCCGACCTCAACTACAGAACCTATCAGGGCACGGGAGCCTATCCTAATTATCCGGGCAACGGCAACGAATTGACCTACCCCACAATACTTTCATCAGGCACTGTTTCAGCAATCAATCACAATTGGGGCGGTGGACAAGTATTGAATTCTGGCCGGAGTGAACAGGTCATAGTGAACTACTATGGCTACATCACCATACCCGCTGCGGGCACCTACACATTTTATAATTTGTCGGATGATGGATTCCGTTTGAGCATAGACAACGATGTGGTTATTGCTGATTGGCAGGAACAGGGCACCGCCTACTACAACGGCAGTGGCACCAAGACATTTGCCAGCGCTGGCACCTATGCCATCGACGTGTGGTACTATGAGAACGGCGGTGCCGCGGCAGCCATATTGTTCTGGAATCTCAATGGTTCCATCCAGACAGTGTCCGCAAACTATTACACCAACACACCACCTGTGGTCTCGGTCACCATAACTCCAAATCAGACCAGCAGGAAGGGCACAGCACAGGGCGCCACGGGCAGCGGCGTGTACATAGAACAGAGCGGTGACAACCTCACCCTCAACGTGGAGCAGCACGGCACCGGCAACTTCATTGTGGGCAAGAACTGGGCGGGCAGCGGCATCATCGACGGTGACGACAACACAGTGAACCTGCAGCAGGGCACTGCCAATCATCCCAGCCACAACAACGGCATGGGCATCAGCATCACGGGCGACACCAACTCGATCACCATGAGACAGGACAGCCTGGGATTTGGCAGCGGCGGGCATAGATCCCTCCTGGACCTCACTGGCAACCTCAACTCTGTGATCATGATGCAGGACAACACCGGCAGCGGTGGTCACTACCAGGACGTGGTCGTGGTGGGCAACAGCAATGACCTCACCCTGCAGCAGCAGAACAACGTGGCCAAGGACCTGTTCACCACCATCACTGGCAACAGCAACACCGTGAGCGTGATGCAGAAGGATTCGGGACAGCACTACCTGGACGTGATCCTGGGCGGCAACGGACACTCGGTGGGAGTGACCCAACAGGGCACTGGCAATCATGCAGCTCGCATCGAGCTCAACAATGGCGGCGGCAGCAGCACAGTGAGCCTCACACAGCAGGGCAGCACCAGCCAGAACTACACACTGACACAGACCTGCACCAATGCCAACGGTTGCTCCACTTCGGTCACACAGCAATAAATATACACATATTATGAAATGGATCACTCATTGGACCACTGTGTTCGTCACGGTGTTTGTGCTGACTTTGATGGGACTGCAAGATCCTTACATCAAAGAAACTTTGAGATTGAAATCATTTGACATACTTCAAATCAATCAAGATCGCACCACGTCCAATGAAATCGTGATCATCAACATTGATGAGAAAAGCATGGAGCAGTATGGACAATGGCCATGGAAACGCTCAGTGATGGCAGACATTGTTGAGCGTGTGCGAGCCAACGAGGGTGGCGTGATCGTGTTTCCTATATTGTTCAGTGAACAGGACCGCCTGGGTGGCGACGAAGCGTTCGCAGCAGCCATACAGGACAATGGAGTGGTGTTGGCACAGGTGGGCACGGCACAGTCGCAAAAGAACAATGCAGTGCCAAGAGGAGTGGCCAAGATAGGAGATCCCCTGCCGTGGTTGTTTGAATGGCCTGGCATGTTGGGTCCTATCGAAAGTTTATCCACAGCGGCCGGGGGAGTGGGTGTGTTGAACACAGCGCCAGAAATCGATGGTGTCACAAGAAGAATTCCGTTATTAATGAAGATCGGAGAAGAGATCTATCCTGCCTTGGCATTGGAAACCATCAGAGTGGCCACAGGAGATCCCAGCTATCAAGTGAAAACACAGGCAGGTGGCATCACGGCACTGAGGGTGCCCCAATACAAGACCATACAGACAGATGCTCATGGCAGGATATGGATCAGATGGGCCTACGATTTCAAAAGCATCAGCGCCGCTGATGCGGATTTTTCAGCAGTGAAAGGCAAGACCGTGATCATTGGCACATCGGCCGAGGGCATAGGCAGCACCATGGCCACACCCACAGGCACCCAATACAGTTACATGGCCGTGGCCAGTTCTCTACAGACTGTGCTGATGGGTGACAACATTGTGAGATATGACTTTGCTAATTTCGTAGAGCTGTTGATCAGCACAGTGACAGCAATAGCCGTGGTGATTCTCGCAAGATTTGCTGCCTATTGGATCGTGGGAATGGGCATGATTGCATTATATGTGGCAGCATTGTACTTTGCCAATTATTTTTTCCACAGCAGATTACAATTATGGGACGTGAGTTGGTTCATCATCACTCTGACCATAGTGGGCATGCATGCCATATTCAATCGCTTCGTGAGAGAGTTCACCCTCAAGCAACAGATCAAGAAACAATTTGGCACCTATCTATCTCCTGCCATGGTGGAACGATTGCAGAGCAACCCAGAACTGCTGCGACTGGGCGGCGAGACCCGAGAGCTCACAATCATGTTCACGGACGTGAGGGGCTTCACTGCCATAAGTGAACACTATGGAGCCGATGTGCAGGGGCTCACTGCCATAATGAATCGCTACATGACCGCCATGACCAAGAGCATATTGAACAACGGTGGCACACTGGACAAGTATATCGGGGACGCACAGATGGCTTTTTGGAACGCTCCCTTGAATGATGCCATGCACGCACACAACGCAGTGAGGACCGCGATGGAGATGTTGGTCAATCTCAAGCAATTCAACGAGGAGATAGCCAAGGAAGGCGTGCCAGCGTTCGGCATGGGGCTGGGCATCAACACTGGATCAGTGGTTGTGGGCAACATGGGGTCAGATCAACGCTTTGATTACACCTGTCTCGGTGATGCTGTCAACCTGGCTTCACGACTGGAGGGACAGAGCAAGCCCTACGGAGTGGATCTGGTGCTGGGACCACGCACTGCGTACATGGTCAAGGACATACATGCAGTGACCGAACTGGACTGCATCGCCGTCAAGGGCAAGCAGGAGGGCGTAAAAATATACACTGTAGGTTGTGAGACAGGAGAACACAAACAGTTTTTGAAATTCTACTATGCCGGAGAGTGGAAAAATGCCCTTATTTTGCTGGAGAATTTGAAAGAAAAAAATCCTCAGCTGAAAAAATACTACTACATGATGACAGATCGATTGTCAGAGGCAGTGCCAGCGGACTGGTCAGGTATCTATCGCGCCACTTCAAAATAGTTTTTTATTCACAAAAAATTTTTTATAAAAAGAAGATTCTAATTGACAGATTTTAAAAGATATTGTTAAATAGCCTATACGTTAACAATGTCACAGGAGACAAATAAAAGATGACCACACTTGTTCACAAGCACTTGATAGTGCGAGCTGAAGTAAGCGACCCACCCAAAGATGAGACACTAGCAAAACAATCACTAACACAACTGATAGAGGCAATCAACATGAAGACGCTGTTTGGCCCAGAGGCCAGATATGTGGACGTGCCTGGCAACCGGGGACTGACCTGCTTCGCCATCATCGAGACATCGCACATAGTGATGCACACCTGGGACGAGGGCAATCCGGCCATGATACAGCTGGACGTTTACACCTGTGGAGCACTGGACACCGACGTGGTTTTCGACTTCATGCGGCGTTTTGGCGTGATCAAGATGGACTACAAGTTCCTGGATCGCGAGACCGACCTCAAGGAAATACCCCTGACGGGAGCAGTTGTGCCCATGCGCAAGCGACGCATCCGCAAGGCCTTACAGGTGCTGGCCTAGACACATAAATACAGTCCTATTATGGACTTCTTGAAACTGACATTGGACGTGGGATTTCCCATAGCTGCGGCGATAGCCTGTGGATTCTTCGTGTTCCTCACTTTAAAATTCATCCTGGCTTCCGTGACGTCCGACGTGAAAAAATTAAGTGGCATAATCGAGTCCCTGGACAACAGGGTCAAGACCATGAATGCTGACGTGATCAGGATCGACACCTTGGTCAGCGCCACGCTCAACATCAGGCCGGACCTGGACAGGATCGGCAGGGCGGACGGCAAGACCGACGCCAGAAAAGATTAGCATGACCAAAGATCTCATACAGATGATCAACACCTATGGCTTCCCCATTATAGCCGCGGGAGGACTTGGCTACTTCATATTCTATGTTTGGAAGTGGGTGACCATGGAGATCAAGCCCGTGACCAGCGAGACCAGCAAGACGCTTATAGCACTGGTGGACAGGATCAGGATGCTGGACAATGACCTCATCAGGCTCAACACCAAGCTCAACGTGATCCTGGAGCACCAGGAAGAGCAACAGAAGAAAAATAAAAATCAATAAACGTTTTTTTTAGATATCGACGTGGGATCACTCATGCGGCACCTCCACATGGGATTCATGATCAATCTCTTTCCAGTGTATCAATTCAAATCTGCCATCCATGTGTTCCACCAGGGCAGTGCAGCTCTCCACCCAATCACCGCAGTTCATGTACAGCACCTCATTGATCGCCTTGATCTCCGGAGTGTGTATGTGTCCACAGATCACTCCCGCATAGCCCTGCCGGTGGCATAGTTGGGCAAGATTTTTTTCAAATTCAAATATGAAGCTCACCGCCCGTTTGACGTTGTGTTTGAGGAACTTGCTCATGCTCCAATAGTCCATGCCCAGCAACTTCCTGGTGTGATTGAAGATGTTGTTGATCCACAGAGCCAATTGGTAGGCAGAGTCGCCCAGCCATGCCAGCCAGGGTGCCATCACTGTGATGCCGTCGAACAGGTCTCCGTGCGTGACCAGCAGCAGTCGACCATCCACGGTCTCATGCACATGCTCGTTCATGATCCTGATGCGGCCGAACTTGAGCCCGAAACCCAACCAGTTGCGCAGTATCTCGTCATGGTTGCCCAGGATGTAGTAAACCCGCGTGCCGCGCTTGGCCTTGGTCAGTATCCTGCGTATCACGTTGCTGTGGCTCTGCGGCCAGTAAACCTTCTTGGCAATCTGCCATGCGTCCACGATGTCGCCCACCAGATACAGCCGCTCGCAGTCATTCTGTTTTAGGAATTGGCACAGGTAATCCGCCTTGCACTCTCGTGTGCCCAGATGCACGTCGCTGATGAATATGGATCTGTATTTCTGGTTCATTGGCACTGCTATTTAATCATTGTCGCGTGACCATGCCAGCAGATAGAATAAACACAGCAGATTAGTGCCGGATGATAGACATTAAGTATCTGTATGAACTATTTCCTCGTGGTCGTGATATGCATCTGGGGTGACTGCAACAGCTTCGTCACCACCGAGCCCACGTTCAAGACCAGGGAAGCCTGCGTGGAATATTCACGTACGGTGACCAGCAGGATACAGAAGCAATTACCAGACAGCTCGGGCAGCACATATTGCCTCAATGACGAGGAGCTGAAGGAAATCACAGAGCAGATGCTGCTGGAAGAACACCAGCAATACATGGACCAAGATTCCCAAGACATCTAGTTGACAGAACAGGCACACGTGTTATAATACAGCATGATCCACGGCATGATAGATCTGGAAACGCTCAGCACTCGGCCCGACGCCGTGGTGTTGACCCTGGGCGGCATCAAGTTTGACGCCCACACAGACAAAGAACCCCATGATCCCTTGTATTTCAGGGTGGATGTGGATGCCCAAACAGCCCTGGGACGTCATGTGATGGATGACACGTTAAATTGGTGGGCCACGCAGCCCAAAGAGATTGCGGAGGACGCACTGGGCGAAGGTGATAGGATATCGCTGGCGGAGTTCACACAGAAATTAAACAAGTGGTGCGTGGGCATAGACGTGTTCTGGTGCCAGGGACCACTGTTCGACTATGCCATACTGCAGAATCTTTATGCACAACTCAACAAGCCCTGTCCATGGAACTACTGGCAGATCAGAGACAGCAGGACACTTTTTAGTTTATACAAAGAAAATGAGACCAGCAAGCCGGACGCACACAATGCGCTCGCTGATTGTGATTACCAGGCAAAAAAAGTCCAACGATATTACCGCACACTAAATTTAAAATCTTTTTAATTTAGATATTGATTATGCAGTGGGCTCATGCTAATATAGTGGCATGAAGACGAAATGGCATGATATAGAAAAATTCTATAATTTCGACAATCTACAGATCACCCACAAGAAGAAAAGCGAGTTCGTCAAGCTGCCCTGTGTGTATAAACTACGCATTGATAATAAAGTGGTGCACGTGGGTCGATCTGACACCTGCAAGAAACATGGCGGAGCTGAAAAAGTGAGGAAGGCCCTGGTACAACTGCTGCACCTATATGAGCATAACAAATCAGTGGAACCAACCAGCTATTGGGAACACATCAGGCAGGAATATCATCCCAGTCCCGTTAATATTGAAATTGGCATAATTGAAACAGATGACATCGAAAACGTTTATAGCAAAGAATCTAAGAGAGCCAATTAGCTGCTACGAAGAGAGCACGTGGCACGCCAACGGCCTGCCCAAATGGGAGAATGACACATATTCTGTGTGGGATGATCTATTTCCCGTCACGCCCGGACATCTGCTGTGGATACCCAAAAAGAACATAGTGGGACATGTGAGGGTGACCTATGGAGCAGCATACGAATATGGACAGGATCAGATCGAGTCAGGCAAGTGGGCAGGATTTAACATAGGACAGAACATGGGCATGGCGGCAGGGCAAAGCGTGATGTGGCCGCACATACATCTCATACCCCGACACCAGGGTGATTGCCCTCCCGGACTCAACGGCATCAGGCGTAGTCATCCCAACGGAGATCACAAAGAATATTATTAGAATGGCCAAACGACAACCATTAACCAATTCAGAATGGAATCTGTTGCGAGCTCTGGAGGAAGAAGTATATACTGTAACAAATGAACAAAAAAATTGGCCCACAAAAACATGGTTAAAAAAAAGAATAAAAGAACTAAAGGCACGTGCAGGGGAGGACCCATCTTCGTAAGCCCGGACGGTGGCGAGACCGTGTACGAGCAGAAGCGTGGTGGGGGATGGGGTCGATGTGTTCACAAGAGCGAGCAAGCCAAATTAATGGATCAAGCCCAGGCCGAGATGGACATGATGGGCACAGAAGCCATACGCATGAGACGGAAATATCCAGCACTGCAAAAAGCATGGGATCAGTATAAATTACTATGGAATGTGATAGTGCATGAAGAATATGACTATTAAGAAAAAACAATCACAGGAAGAACTGATTGTGTTGGAATTGGAAGATGAAGAGGATGCGGAAGACCTATCTTGGATGATACAGGAAGATAAGGACACAGTGATAAAAACAGATAACAAGAAAAGAAAACGTCGAAAATGAGTGTTGTAAAATATTTTGTATTGCCAGACAATCCAGATGTGCTGGGTGGCAACGTGGCAGAGCCCTGGGGCTTTGCGGACGCACTGATCAATCCAGGCAAGGATGCAGCTCTGAGGGAGTTTTGCGACAAGAACCAAGTGGACTATGGGCACCAATGCTCCAAGCTCAACACTTTCGTTTTCAACAGCGTTGCCTACTACTGCTCCGCAAAGACAGCACAGGCAGTGGAAAAGAAATTCAAGATCGGTTCAGTCATCACAGACAGAGAACAGCACAAAGAAATCAAAGAAAAAGAAAAAGAAATCAAACAGGAGATGCGCAGCGACGAATGGCTGGCGGACAAGGTAATCACCGACTGCGGCGAGCTGGTGAACAATGGATTCAAGAGGTACAAGTTCGTGCAGGAGGTGCGTGACAGGAATCCAGAGATAGCGCACACACGCATGACACGTCAGATACAGCAGATGTTCGAGGGCGGCATGCTGGCGGCAAATGACCGGGGAGTCATAGTGGCCGGAGACAAATTTCCCAAAGACAAGATGGCAGCCAAGAAGATGGTGGAAGTGAAGGACCTATATGGCCGAGTGAGGACACGTGCGGAAGATACCACCACTTAGAGAGGACCTCATGGTCCAGCAGCAGATCAAGGGAGCATGGCAGCACATGGTGGCCGTGATCTGCCTCAACCAAACATATAGGAAGCAGGTCAAGGAGATACTGCCGCAGTTGTTCCACATATGGCCCACTCCGGAAAAGATGGCCCGGGCACCGTTAAATAGACTGCAGCGATTGATCAAGCCCTTGGGCATGTGGCGTGTGAGGAGCAGGAGGATAAAACAAATGAGCCGAGAATTCTTAAATTGGAACGGTGAAGATGCCGCAGAGCTGCATGGCATAGGCAGATATGGCTCGGACAGCTATAAGATATTTTTTAAAAAGCAATACAACATCAGGGTCACGGACAAAGAACTAAAGAAGTATCTCAAACAAAAAAAGGAAGCGGCATGACCAAGTTCGTTTCGATCATAGGCAATGGCGAGAGCCGCTTTGGATTTGATCTCGTCCCATTGAAGAAATTCAGCACAGTGGTTGGTTGCAACGCACAATTCAGAGACTATAACTTTGATTACTTCGTGTGCGCTGATCGCCACATGTGCCAAGAGGCTGCCAACACAGTGGGCAAGCAAGTGACCATATACACTCGACAGCGATGGCATGCAGAATTTGCCATGTGGCCCAACGTCAAGCCACTGCCGGACCTACCCTACGAGGGAGAAGAGAGGCAGGACGAGCCGTTCCATTGGGGCACAGGCCCCTATGCGGGTGTGGTAGCTCTCACGTTCAAACCCAAGGCCATATTCATGCTGGGATTTGATCTACATCCTACGAAAAAAGACACAGTGAACAACATCTACAAAGATACCAAAGGTTATGAGTATATCAAACGTCCCGTGGATCCCTCTTACTGGGTACACCAGTTCGAGAAACTGATGGCACTAGATAACTGTCGTTGGATCGTGGTCAACCGAGAGGGTTGGAGCCTGCCCACGGAATGGAGCCAGCACAAGAATGTTTTCCCGGAGACCTATGAGGGCATGGCCAAATACATCAACGAGAAGACCGCGGTTAAATAGCACTATAATATATGTCAACAGAGCTGATACAACAACAGATAGACCAGGAATATGCATATGGATTCACCACTGACATAGAGTCCGTCACTGCGCCCAAAGGCCTCAACAAGGACGTGATCAGATTCATATCCAAACAGAAGAAGGAACCCCAGTGGTTGTTGGAGTGGCGCCTCCGGGCATACGATCGCCTGCAAGTGATGACGGAACCCAACTGGCAAAAACCACACTACCCCAAGATAGACTATCAGGACCTGTACTACTATTCAGCACCCAAGAGCTTCAAGGAGGGACCAAAATCACTGGAGGACATCGATCCCGAAATCAGGAAGACCTACGAAAAATTGGGCATACCGCTGACGGAACAGATGAGGTTGGCGGGCGTGGCGGTTGATGCCGTGTTCGACTCGGTGTCCGTGGCAACCACCTACCGGGGCAAGCTGGAGGAGATGGGCATCATATTTTGCTCCATATCCGAGGCAGTGCAGACCCACCCAGAACTTGTTAAAAAATATTTAGGTTCAGTGATACCATTGACCGACCACTACTTCGCCACGTTGAATTCCGCCGTGTTCACTGATGGGTCTTTTGTCTACATTCCACCGGGAGTGAGATGCCCCATGGAACTTTCAACTTATTTCAGGATCAACGCATCCAACACAGGACAGTTTGAGAGAACTCTGATCATAGCAGATCGGGGCAGCTATGTCAGTTACTTGGAAGGTTGCACAGCCCCCATGAGAGATGAGAATCAACTGCATGCGGCCAACGTGGAATTGATTGCACTGGATGATGCCGAGATCAAGTACAGCACAGTGCAAAATTGGTATCCCGGAGACAAAGAAGGCCGGGGCGGCATCTACAACTTCGTGACCAAGCGGGGACTGTGCAAAGGCACCAACAGCAAGATATCCTGGACGCAGGTCGAGACTGGTTCAGCTATCACTTGGAAATATCCCAGCTGCATACTGCAAGGGGATCATTCATCTGGTGAATTCTATAGCATCGCGATCACCAATAACTATCAAAAGGCAGACACTGGCACAAAGATGATACACATCGGCCGAAACACAAAAAGCAGGATCATCTCAAAAGGCATATCCGCAGGACACGCTGACAACACCTATAGGGGATTGGTAAGCATATCAAAGAAAGCGGCCAATTCAAAAAATTACACACAGTGTGATTCTCTCTTGATCGGCAGCAAGTGTGGCGCACACACCGTGCCATACATCGATAACAAAAATTCAACCTCCACCACGGAACATGAGGCCACGACCTCCAAGATCAGTGAGGAGCAATTGTTCTATTGCAAACAAAGGGGGCTGGATCAGGAACAGGCAGTGGCCCTGATAGTGAACGGTTTCTGCAAGGAAGTGCTGCAACAGTTGCCCATGGAGTTCGCAGTGGAGGCACAAAAACTGGTCGGCATCAGCCTGGAAGGCAGCGTTGGTTAATTGACAGCAACATAGACGTTGACAGAATCCAAATAACAGCTACAATTAAAGCATGTTAAAAAAACATCAAACAAGTATCAAATGTTTAATGGACTCCACAGAAGCATTACTGAATGCCATGGAGAAACACGGCGTGGATCCAGAAGCTCTGAGCAAGACCCCAGAGTTCGTGGTACTGGTACATTTCCTCAAGGCCATAATAGATGGTAAAATGGAGATTCCAAACGGCCTGTCTGACCGCATAGCCGAGCTGGCGGACACTTTAGACATTGACAAGATAGTGGACACTACGCTACACTAGCTAAATTACATAAGACAGTGGACTTCAAGACATTCACCCCACTCTAAATATTCTGCATGTCATCACAGGAGAAAAAAGATGGCATACTATTCGACCAAGACATACGATCACAACGAGGGGCTGAGCTGTGCTTTCAGGCAATGGCGGGCCGTGCATTCACACTGTAAACTGATCCATGGATATTCGCTGGCATTCAAATTGGTGTTCGGCTGCAAAACATTAGACGACAAGAACTGGGTGCAGGACTTTGGTGGACTCAAGGAGATCAAGGCCTGGCTGAAGCAGCAATTCGATCACACGTTCTGCGTGGCCGAGGACGATCCAGAGTTCCAGACGCTGATGCTGCTGGATGGCAAGCTGGCGGATGTGAGAGTGATGCCTGCGGTGGGCTGTGAGAAATTTGCCGAGCACGTGTACAACCATGTAAGTAAGATAATACAACAGCAGAGCGGGGGCCGTGTTTGGTTGGATTCCGTTGAATGCCGCGAACATGGAGCGAACAGTGCAATCTATACCAGAGATTGAAGTAGTATTAAGGAACCCTGAGGACAGAAAAGACACATTGTCCTATTTCATCGAAGTGGAAGACAATGATTTCACACGTCGCTGGATCGATGCATTAAAACAAAACATAAAAAATAACTTACACCTGGAGAAGAACTACTGCTGGATGGGTTTTGCGGACTCACCTCGCGATGCTGATTACCTCTGCCGCAAGATAAATGATGCCATATTCCAGATCAATTGCTTCAACCACCAGAATGAATGGACAGTGGCCGGCCTTAAATCCTATGAGATCAAAGATCACTTCAGCAGAGAGTCAGTGATCGCCACGGACATGCGCTTGAATCATGAACCAATGAACCGACTGCACAGATACTTTGAGGACCTGCAGGGCGAGGTGGGCAAGCTCAGTCCCTATTATCGTCTCGCAGATTACGAGACCAAGTGGGCCATAAGGCAGCTCAATGACCTGTGCCACGAGCTGGAGAGCTGGGTGCTGTCCAACAGGAAGAAGCACACTGCGCCAGAATGGCAGAGACCTTCGCAGATCACAACTTTCCTCAATGCGCCAAGGCATCAATTGGAGTCGGGCGACTACGATCTATTCTTGAAAAATCGCTATGACCGGGTGCTGGGAGGAGTGTACCTGCACTGGGCGCAGATAGGCAAAACGCATCTGGAGGTATTCAGAGACGAGCAGGGCAAGGACATCAGCGAGGCGGTGTGTTCCGCCATAACCTGCCTGCAATATTACAGCGGAGAGTTTGACGTGGAATGGGGCAGGGACGTGATTGACGATGGATCGCACCCGTGGCACAGCGCCGAGCAATCAAAATTCAGAGAATGGCTGCAAAGGAACAACATAAACTATGATGATCCAAGACTGAGCTTCGGCTACGTCAAGCTGGGGCAGATAAATTTGCAAAAGAGTTTTGGCACCACGGACTTCTTCGAGATATTAAAGAAATTATCCTGCCATCTTGACGTGTATAGCATCACGGCGGACGGAGTCACTGGCACGTATGACTACGTTTGGAATGATGATAACTATAAAAAGATGCAGATAGACTTCCTGAGACCTGGATATGACTGGAGCAAGCACAATGCCTAATCACGTGCTGTGCGTCAAATGGGGCAACAAATACACCAGCGAATACGTGAACGTGCTCAGCAGCATGTGCCAGCGCCACGCCACGGTGCCATATCAGTTCCACTGCCTCACTGAGAACGCATCTGGACTGGATGCCGCGATAGACGTGATCCCATTGCCCACCCATCCGGGCATAAGGACCTGGTGGAGCAAACTCTACATGTTCTCTCCCGACCTGCCGATCAAGGGCAACATATTGTATCTTGACCTGGACGTGATAATTTTTAACAACATGGATCCATTGTTCACGCACGACCCAGGCAACTTCCAGATAATCAGAGACTTCAACAGGTGCAGGGTGTCGGACTGGAAGCTCAGCAACAGCAGCGTGATGCGCTGGGACACGGGTCGTCTTGATTATCTTTGGACAGAGTTCGCAGCAGATCCCGGCCGGGTCATGGGCAACAACCACGGAGACCAGGACTGGATAACCAAGCGTGCCACCGCTGACATTAGGCACTGGCCGGACGAATGGATAAGATCCTACAAATGGGAGATGCACCCAATGAGCAGCAGATGCGTCACCAAGGGAAATAAAAAAGTTTTCCCGCAATTACCTAAGATCAATCCACAAAACATGGTGGCCGTCTTCCACGGAGATCCAAAACCCGCCAACTGTGGCGATCAGTTCTGCATTGACAACTGGCGATAGTGTGCTACAATAAGACATGACAAAACGCATAGGTTTTTGCTGCAAGTGGCTCAACGACAGATCAGAATTTGGAGGCATGAAGGTCAATGCCAAGGACAGGGAATTGAACGGCCGCAGCACCACCATGCGCTGGCTGCGGGAGCACCCGGAAGAGGCCGAGCAGAGGCAGTGGGACATCATGAACCACAACGCCGCGGCCGCGACCAGGATGATCGAGCGTGTGGGCCAATTGCCCGCCGAGCGCAGGATGGTTAGATTGGGATCGGAAATGCTGCAGGGCTACACAGAGAAGAACTGGATCGACTGGTGGCAAAGGAAAGAGATACAGGATCATCTGGCCAAGATATTTGCGCCCGTGGGAGATGCTGCCAGGAAGCATGACGTCAAGATAAGTTTTCATCCGGGACAGTTCTGCGTGCTGGCATCGGAGACCCCGGACATAGTGGAGCGCAGCATACTGGAATATGAATATCACGTGGACATGGCACGCTGGATGGGCTATGGCAAGACATGGCATGATGGCTGCAAGATCAACGTACACATATCTGGCAAGCTGGGACCAGATGGAATTATTAAAGTATTGCCCAGGCTCAGCCCCGAGGCACGCAATCTCATCACAATAGAAAATTCGGAAATGGGTTGGGGACTGGATGATTCTCTGAAGTTGGAAAAACATGTGGCCTTGGTCATGGACATACATCATCATCTCATTCGCGACGAAGAATACATACAAGCCAATGATGATAGAGTCAAGCGGGTTATAGAATCGTGGCGTGGCGTGAGGCCCACATTACACTATTCCTACTTTCGAGATGAGGCACTATTGCCAGCATTCAAAGACGATCCCGACCACATGCATGATCATCTGCACAGCATCAAGGACCTATTGGCATTGGGCTGCAAGAAACAAAAACTTAGAGCGCACAGCGACTTGTTCCCCAATCAAAAAACCAATGCATGGGCGTTGAGCTTCCATGATCATTTCGACATCTGCACGGAGGCCAAAGGCAAAAATCTAGCCGCTCAACAGCTCTACGAGCAGTCATTGTCACAGTTATAAGGTTGAATACCAAACATTAATAATTTATAATTAAGTAGATGGCGGAAAAAAAACGACGTCGGAGATCTGGTTATCTGCAGCGTTTCCGACACAACATAGATCTCAACTCATACGGAGTGGATGGTGACCTCATAGCATGGTGCAAGAGGCACAGTGTTGGCTCATGGGGCTGGTGGTTCTGGACGCACCCGGACTGGCACAATCTGGCCTATGACACCTATGACGAGCGTGCCTACGGCAAGAACAGGGCCTACATGAGCTTCCAATTCAAACGGGACGCACTGAGGTTCTGGTTCTGGTGGCAGCGCAAGGAGGACCATGAAAATAAAAGATAAGATACAGCAATGGTCGGACAACCTCAAGCCATTGTCCGGAACGGACAGATTGGAATACATCATAGAACTGGGCAGGAAACTACCTCCATTGGATGCCAAGTTCAAGATAGACAGTTTCAAGATACACGGCTGCGCCAGCAATCTCTGGCTGGTCCCCAAGTTTGAAAAGGAACAAATGTTGTTGTCGGCTGATGCGGACGCATTCATAACCAAGGGCACTGCCTACATGGTGCTGGACATATTGAACTGCCAGCGCTACGGCAGCATAAAAAAAATAAAACGTGAGGACTTCGCGCCCCTGGGCATGGCGGAACTGCTCAGTGTGCAACGTCAGAATGGCCTGGGACTGCTAATTACTACTATAAAGAAATACGCGGACAGCCGATGAGAACTTTATACGAATCCCACTCTCTTTGCCATATCTGTTACAGGCACATTCCTTCGCAGGTCACTGTGGAGGACAACGTCCGCTACATCAACAAGTCCTGCCCCGAACATGGTGATTTCAAGATAGTCCAGGATCCCGACGCTGAATTCTGTGAGAAGTTGGAACAGCGAATCAATAGGTTCTACAACAGGATCTTGATGATAGAGGTGACCAATCGCTGTCAGCTGGCCTGTCCGCATTGCTATCACATACCTGACAACAAAGAAAGGGACATTGATCTCCAATACATTTACAATCACATCAGCACTGCCCCACCAGCGATAGATCATGTCATACTTGCCGGGGCGGAGGCCACTGTGAGGAGGGACATGTTTGACATCGTTGACAACATAAGAGCTTCGGGACGCAAGGCAGTGATACTGACCAACGGGGTCAGGCTGCACGAGAAAAAGTTTGTTGAAAAATTGCAGGAGCACAAGACCCACGCAGTGCTGATTGGATTAAATCACTGGAGCTATCAGGGCCGAGACACACACGAGAAACAACTGCAGGGCATCAAAAACTGCATAGACATGAATTTGCTTTTCCATTACATAGGATACACCGTGGAGAGCTATGAACATCTCCGGGACGTCTTGGAAGAGATCAACACATTTCCCTACTACAACAGCGGCAAGAAATTCCAGTTCAGGATCAGGCTGGGCAGCAACATAGGCAGGGTGCCCACGGAGCCCACTGCATACATCAGCAAGAACTACAAGATGATCGAGCAGATAGCAAAGTCCATGGGGCATGAACTGATCAGTGCTCATGATCTGGGAGATGACAACATGTACCACATGATGGCCTACATGAATGGACATTTTCTAAGAATCATACAATGGCCTGACGCCACCAACATAGACATGCAGCAATTGAAACATTCTCCATGGGCCAAGTTCAATAGACAGGACTACATGACCAATTTCGTTCATCAGGTCATCACACGCGATGCTTATGTCAACAAGGGATTGCCTGTGCTGGACAGGGTGCCCGAGGCATATACCTACAGCGAGAAGAACGACGGGGATATAATTTAAGGTTTCTTATTAGATAATTTTTCTCTTCTCGCCTTTTCTCTTGATGTCGAGGGTCGAGCAGTGTATGCCACCTTCCCAAAATAGATAGTGTCTTTGGGGGATGACGTGGCAGTCTATCCGCAGTGTTCTCAGCTTGGCAAATAGTTCCGGCAGGTGCCTACCAAACACAATGTTATGCCTGTCGATCACTAGCACATTGAGATCGAAGCACACTTCTTGGCAATAACCTCTCCAGTTTTCTAAATACTTGTCCAACCATGCCACATCCATTTTGTCCTGCGCCTGTGCATAATCCCGTGCGAACCTGTCCAGCTTCAATTTTGGCAGGCAATCACCAACGTCGACCAGTTTCTTCTCACGCAGGCATTCAGGAACCCAATCCAATCCCGCGTGGATCACTGTGTCATCATCTATCATTATGAAGCCATGGTCGATGTGTCCGAATCCCTTGAAGCGTGTGCCCGTGTTGTGATAGAACTTGAACTCTGGCAATTCTCGGCGGCACCACTCCAATCCTGTCTCCGATCCCGGACCCTCATGATTTACTATGACAGCATCACCCGCACGATACATAGTGGCGGTGTGCCATAACACCCTGTCCGGCAACTTGTCTTTGTAGGTCCTGTCACTGACGAACCAATCATGCTCCGTGTTGAGATTGGTCAACATGGGTGGTGGTTGGCTGATCCAGCGATAACCCTCTCTGAACATCTTTTCAAATATGTGATAGTAACTGATAGAATCAAAATATCTGTCAGTGTAACTGGTGTAAGTTTGTATTATGGTGTTGCCTATCACCAGTAATGCGTCTCTTGGCACGACAGGTGCCATGGGTAACCTTATATCAAATGTAGGCATCTTCACGCTGTCATAGCGGTGCAACACCGGACGCTCAACATGTATGTTGCCTTTCTTTAGGAATTCCGCCAGGCTGTCTAGATCCTGCTTGGTCTCTCCCAGTATCTTGTTGAACTGTGTGGCATTATTTTTTAACAGATGATCCACATCGCCGGGAGAATATGTGTCTCCCACTATCACGCTCTCCAAGGGATCATATTCAGTGTAGGTCATCGCAGATGTTCCTCCAACACAGAGAAGTATTCATCTGTGGCATTGATCGGCAACACAAGGAAATGCTTGTCTTTCTTTCTCTTGATCTGTAATATTGTTCCATACTCCCCCAGCACTTTGTAATCCTGTGCCGCAAATATGGCGTGGGCCTTGGCGATCACTAACTGATGTTGTTGTAATATGTTTTCTTGCTCTAGGATGTCTAAATATTTGTTGCAACTCAATATGCCAGGCAGTGAGAAACTGTATGTGAAGCCATGATCCCAATTAAATTTATCTGGCAACGCCTCTGCGATCCTCTTGTTGTACATCGTGATGCTAAGAGGAAAATACCCCGCGGTGATGGCCTTGCCCTGTGTGGTGATGTCTGGCGTGATTGGCAGCGTCTGCCAACCAAACACGGTGCCGGTCTTGCCTCCACCTATGAATATGTCGTCCACAATCACCAACACTCCCTGCTGCTGTATCTCTTTGATCTTGCCCCAGAACTCCTCGGAGCTGGGCTTGAGCCCATCACCGTATGGACAAGTCTCCACGATCACGCATATCACATCCGACCAATCATGTTCCGAAACTGCAAAGTCTCTGGGCAGTCTTTTTACCGAATCATAAGGACGCAGGGTGTAGAAGGGATCTTTCAACATGCTGTCCCCCATGCTGTAGTTTAGGAAAGTCGAACCATGATAACTGTCCTCAAATGACACGATGCGGTGTCTGTTTGTCTGCCCCATCTGCTTCTGGTATGCGCTGGCCAGTTTCACGGCGCCTTCGTTGGCGTCGCTGCCACTGAGAGCAAATATGCTGTTGAACCCGGTCATGCCATGTAGGCGTTCCGCCAAGGACCATGTTATGTCGTTGAGTTTCAATGTGTCATCACAATAAAAGCTCTCGGCCACTTCGGGTTTGGTCTTCATGTGTTCACACACATAATCTATGATGTCTGTGCGTTGGAATCCCAACACGAAACAACCAAAGTGCAACACTGGATCTATCTGTTTGGTTCCATTCACGATGTTGCCATACTGCCAATAAGGCTGTGCTGGTCCCACAGGGTTCTGCTCACCACATATCAATCCTGGAAAAGTTTTCATAATGTCCAACATTGCCTCTCTGTTGTGATGTATAGGGTCACTCTCCACTCTTTAGAAAAGTTCCAACTGCCATGTGGCTGCTCCGGCAGGAAGCTGACGATGTCGCCCTCGCCTATATAAACTCGTTTTTTATCTATTTCGAATCCCACAGTGTCTATGTTGTTGCTGGGAATACGAATTCCTATCAGCGTGGGTATAAGGTCTATCACGCGATCATTGATACGGTCCACTTTGTCCTGATGCACGGGAATGACACAGCCCGGTTTGGTGAAGTTCACTGCCACATGTATTACCCCTGGCATATCTTTGCTGGCATTGTAGGTACGCGGCCATTGATCACTCCATTTGGTACGTTTGTAGAAATGAACCAAAGGCACTCCCCACCAACCACAACGATCATCCAACCGCTTGGCTTCATACACATCGCCTGCATTGACTGATTCCTTTTCGATGTCATGATCTTTCTCCCATTCCTCCCAGTCCGCTCGACAGTGCTGATAGAGCGGTTGTAACAAGTCATGGTGTCGGTATTGGATTGGAGAAATCATTGTAGATCTTCTCTCAGAGCGGATCTGCTCAGAAACAATTGCACGCTGTATCTGTTTTTACTTCCAGCATTGATGGTGCTGACTGAATGTAATTCCCTGCCATTGTTTATTATTGCTCTGTTGAATATGGGCTCATAAAATTTTCCATGTGTGTCTGAATGGTTATCCTTCAACAAGAAACAACCTCCCCAATCAGGGTGCCATTCTCTGTTTAGATATATTGATATCCCGGCCGGATCTTTATCTTTCTGTGTTTTCCATTCACGACTCTTATCATATTCGTCATGCTTGTCAGTATGCCACTCCACAGAACTAAGTGGATAGGCTTTGTAAATTAATGCTTCGCTGTCAGCTGGCTCTCGTGTCAGTATGCCTTGGGACAGCAGAGTTTGTATTAATTTATTTGCCATCTTGGTATCCATGTGAGCAATGAAGGGAAATTGTTTATCTGGCAAATACTTGCCAAATTCAGCATCAAAATAAGAATGTCCGTTCATCCATATGGGCTTGTCCAACTCACCGATAATATAGCTCTCCAGCTCATTGGCGAAATCCACAGCCAAAAAATTATCTATCATCTTCATAGTTCAAAACTCGTTTCCAGCACACTTAGACAAAATGATACCCTGGTCTCAGCGGTGTGGTTGTACACCGAATGCGGATTGCGACCCCCATCGAGACACAGTATGGAATCTTCCGGCAGGTATAATTTCCTATCTCCCCACTGCATGCCACACTCCTGTTCTGTGGCCTTGGGTTGGCGCAGGTAGTACATGATGGTGTAAGTGCGATCCGGTTCACGGTCATCCATGCCTTCGATGTGGCTCCAATCAGTGTGCTCGGGCATGACCGAATGTGGTGGCACCACTATGATTGCAGAGTAACTGATGCCCGACAGTGTGCTGATGTCCCCGACCAACTCACTCCATCTCGCGGGTGGTGTTCTTTTCACAAAGCGATTGTATATGTCATAGGAATAAGTGGGAGCCGAGTCTGAGTGCGTGCCTTGATTCCATTGTTCTGTCCAGTCTTCCGTTCGGAAATCTTGTAGGTCTTGTTCTGTATTGTAGGTCTGTTTCACTCTGCGGAATATATCAGCCAGTCGTGGATAATCACGATATCGAGTGTAGTCTATCAGCATATAACCATTATAACACAACGCTGTTGTGGGTGTCAACTGCACACAGATTATCGGATGAATTAAACCAGTGGCATAATTAATAGTATGGAATTGTTTGAACTAACAGAATCAGCTCGAAAACAGATTGGTAATCTATTGACCCGCAATCCTGGAAAATATGCAGTGAGCCTAGCAGTGCTGGGCGGAGGATGTGCAGGCTTCAAATACGATTGGGGATTTGCGGACTCCGCGGAACAGATACAAAAAGATGACGTGGTAGTGGAATGGGCGGGTGGCAGATTTGTCGTGGACTCCATGAGCGTGATGTATGTGGCCGGCACCAGAGTAGATTGGAAGGAAGAAGTGTTCGGAGCACAGTTCGAGATAACCAATCCCAAGGCCACGGGCGGCTGCGGATGCGGAGAAAGTTTCTCAGTCTAAGTGCTGCCTATGGGCTTGTCGCTGCTGGCGTCAGTGCGGTAGATACCTCGCATTTTAACCCCGACCTTTTGGGCATATCTCTTTGAGTCACAGAAACTGCACACATGTTTATAATCATTGGTGGCCCTGTCCATCGCCACCCTGCTCTTGGGCCGCAGGAATGTTATGCCGCAGCAGTCGCATTTGAATACGTATAGAGTGTTTTTTCTTTTGAAGGTATGATATACACCCAGTTTACTCTGGCGTTCGTACAGTCGGAGTGTTTTCAGTGTTTCTATGAACATGATATCCTCAAGAATATTTAATAAATATATGGAAATCATTATATGAGCAGACTCACAATTGACACAGGAACCGAAGGAAATCCAGCCACAGGCGACAGCCTGCGCGGAGCGTTCACTAAGGTCAACACCAATTTTCAAGAGTTATATGCAGAGCTGGGCGGCGACAGCCTAGATACACTTATCTTCACTAACAACACCATTAGCTCAGGCATAACCAATGGCACCTTGGTGCTGGAAGGCAATGGTACTGGAGCAGTGGACATAGAAGGCATACAGGTCAACGACAACCAAATCATAACAACTACCTCCAACGCAAATTTATTATTGGACGGCAACGGCACCGGCACCGTGGTCATAAACGGACTCAGCTTCCCCATAGCGGACGGCACCGCGGGTCAGGTATTGAAGACCGACGGAGCGGGCAATCTATCATTCACAGCAGTGGATCCGGGAGCCATCACTTTTGTAGGAGATGACAGCACAGGCATAGCCGTAAGCATCGGAGAGACATTCAAGATAGTGGGTGCTGG
>Ga0247840_10003513_pt1 | contig 26336 bp, 20 predicted proteins | sample LaCruzMarch2015__FD_192404 | JGI IMG/M metagenome (GOLD analysis project Ga0247840, IMG submission 192404) | Freshwater microbial communities from meromictic Lake La Cruz, Castile-La Mancha, Spain - LaCruzMarch2015_17m | ecosystem: Environmental > Aquatic > Freshwater > Lake | place: Spain...
TCTTTTAAGGAACTTATATCAGTATGAGTTCCTAATGCTCGCAATACTTTTCCATCATCGTCACGACTAAGAACTTTACCGCGAGCAAGTACCCATTTATAGCCACCATCTTTGCAACGAAAGCGAACTTCACAACGATATTCATCTGTTTTATTTTCAAAATGCTCATTAATGCAACACCATGCCTTTGGTAAATCATCAGGATGTGCAAGAGACTCAAATTCCGATTGCTCATTTTTTATTTCATCATCCTGGTAACCCAGCATAGCTTTCCAGGTATGTGAAAAATATATTATTTTTTCAGGCACATACCAATCCCAAACACCTTGATTCCCACTTTCTAATGCATATTTCCATCGTTTTTCACTTTCATCCAGCAATCTCTGTATCTCTTTACGTTTAGTAACATCTCTAATGGCTGCTATCGCACACTTTCCGTTAGTGGTTTCTATAGAACTTAAAGAAATGTCCACCGGAATTTCAATCCCATTTTTATGCCTAGCATAAAGCTCCAATCCCATGCCCATTGGTCTAGACTGAGGTTTTTTAAAATATAAATCTCGATATTTTTCATGATGGGTACCAAAACGATTTGGCACTAATCTTTCTATTTTTTGCCCCAAAAGTTCACTGCGAGTATATCCAAGCAATTTCTCAGCTAATAAATTAATATAAGTAATATTTCCTTCTTGATTGCAGATTACTAAAGCATCTGGCATTCCTTCCAGCAATGATTCAACCTCTATTCGTTTAGACTCTTCCAGAAGACTTTTTTCTTGCCCTAACTGCAATTCTTTAAGGTGTCCGAGATTATTTGCTTTGACAAGCTTAATAATAGCTAGAAAGGAAAATACTATAAAACAATAGCCAAGCAGGGTGCTTAACAAGATAGCGATGAAATTTAAAAATCTTACGTGTTCAAACTCTTTGATTCGTTGCTCAATAAATGGATGACCCATGGCAATCATCTGATTAGAAATAAGGGTGCGTTCTTTTAACTCTTTAATTACAAAAATATTACTTATTATTAGGATTAGAAATGCGGCAACAAAAATAAGATATATATTTTTTAAGCGAATTAATTTTGGCATCAAAAACATCCTTATTTTTTTAATCCAACCCCAATTTAACGGACACTAATCTATGCGAATTTATACTAAGACATTCAAGCTCAAAAGGAGTCTTATAGTCAATAGCAGAATGCAATCTTTTTTAATTATAATAAGCTTCTATATATTGAAAGATACTGCTTTTAGCTTCGTCTCTAGTTAAATAGTTATTTTGATGAACTAATTCAACTTTTAATGTATGAAAGAAGCTTTCTGAAATAGCATTATCCCAACAATTACCTAATCTATTCATAGAACCTATTATTATTAGCAATAATCGAATGATATTTATTGGAGCAATATTGACTGCCACGAATATATGATGACTTATCGAGAGCTATCCAATGATGTAAAAAATAACAGAGGCATCTTAGCCTTATTGAGAACTAGACCTGATAATCTAAGTTAAGTAAAAAAATAAAAAGAGATACTTTTTTAATTCAAAATCCAGCGATTAAAGCTATCTATCAATTTCAGCAACAGCTTAATTACTTATTAATGAAGCGAGCATTAACTCAAAAGGCATGCCTTAAGGTTATACCTGATTTCTTGGAAAAGCTTGCTGAATTAAAGCAAAGTGGATTTAGGGCATTAAAATCCTTGCGCAAAATACTTACTGCTTGGAAAGATGAAGTCGCTAGAATGTTGCGATTTAGTAAATCTAATGGGATAACTTAAGGGTTTCATCGGAAAATCAAATTGATTCAACGAAGAGCTTATGGTTTTAGAAATTTTGAAAATTATAGAGTGCGTGTTAAGGTGCTCTGCGGATGATTAAAGGTGACATCTTAATTGGGAAAGAGCAGAAGTTTTTGTAAAATGAGTCGGTAATTTATCTGGATTAAGCTTATAACCCTTGCTGTATATGGCTCCCCAGGACGGACTTGAACCGCCGACCTAATGATTAACAGTCATCCGCTCTACCGACTGAGCTACTGGGGAACGATGTGCCGAATCTTAAATGTATTCTTTGAATTGGTCAATAGAATACATAGTAAAATTACGTTATTTTTCTATAAAAGATTGTAAACGGTTTAAAGCGTCTTTAAGAATCTCTAAATTTGTTGCAAAAGAAATGCGTATTGAGCCTTCATTGCCAAAGGCAGAGCCAGGCACTAGAGCCAACCCGGTTTCTTCCAATAATTTGTTTGAGAACTCTAAATCATTAGCATAACCTTGATTCTCAATGATTTTTTTTACAGATGGGAAAATATAAAAAGTTCCATCAGAAGGTATAACATCAATCCCTGGAATCTCATTTAAGCGCTTGACTACATAATCATGGCGCTCGTGGAATGCTTTTACCATTTCTTTTATAGATTCTTCGCCCCCATTCAATGCAGCAACTGCCGCCCGCTGGGCGATTGAGCAAGGATTTGAAGTTGATTGTGATTGCACTGTTTTCATCGCATTAATTAAAGGTGCGGGGCCGCCAGCATAGCCGATGCGCCAGCCAGTCATTGAGTACGCTTTAGATACGCCATTTAAAACAATAGTGCGCGAATATAGCTCAGGGCAAGCATCTAAAATATTCACAAATGGTTGTGACCAAATTATATGCTCATACATGTCGTCGGTTGCAATTAATACTTGTGGATGCTTTTTAAGAACTTCGCCTAAAGCTTTTAACTCATCAAAACTATAGGCAATACCTGAAGGATTTGAAGGGCTATTAATAACAAATAATTTTGTTTTAGGCGTGATAGCTTTTTCTAATTGTTCTGCATTAATCTTATAACGCATTTCATAAGTTGTTGGGATAATTACAGGCTTGCCATCAGCTAATAATACGATATCAGGATATGAAACCCAAAAAGGGGCGGGAATGATTACTTCATCACCTTCATTAATAAAGGCTTGGCATAAATTATAAAAACTTTGTTTGCCACCAACTGAAACTAAAATTTGGTTGAGTTTATAATCAAGGCCATTATCACGTTTGAATTTATTGCATATTGCTTCTTTTAATTCAGTAATTCCATCAACAGGAGTGTATTTAGTGTAACCCGCTTTAATAGCAGCAATAGCGGCGTCTTTAATATATTCTGGCGTGTCGAAATCAGGCTCACCAGCTCCTAAATTAATAACATCGCGTCCTTCTGATTTCATTTGCATGGCTTTAGCAGCTACGGCTAAAGTTGGGGATGGTTTGACTAAGAGCATGCGCTTTGCCAATATAATATCCATCACTAAACTCCTATGATATAATTTAAAAACATTATGAAAAAACCATTCAAAATTAATTCAGCCTTCGAACCAGCAGGCGATCAGCCTTCGGCAATCAAATCATTACTTGACGGCATTAACTCAGGCTTGGCTCGACAAATTCTTTTAGGTGTTACAGGTTCCGGTAAAACCTACACCATTGCTCACGTTATACAAGAATTACAACGGCCAACATTAATAATGGCGCCTAATAAAACATTGGCAGCGCAACTCTACGGCGAATTTAAAGGTTTTTTCCCTGATAACGCTGTTGAATATTTTGTTTCTTATTATGACTATTACCAACCAGAAGCCTATGTTCCTTCATCAGATACCTTTATAGAAAAAGATGCCTCGATAAATGAACATATAGAACAAATGCGACTTTCAGCCACGAAAGCATTGATTGAACGAAAAGATGCAATAATAGTTGCAACTGTTTCCGCAATTTATGGTTTAGGCTCTCCTGAATCATATTTGCATATGGTATTACATCTATCTCGTAAAGAACAATGCGATCAGAGAAAAATTTTAAAACGTTTAGTTGAAATGCAATATACGCGTACCACACAATCATTATCACGCGGGCAGTTTCGTGCTCATGGAGACATTATTGATATTTTTCCTGCGGAAGAAGAAAAAGATGCGGTAAGGATTGAGTTATTTGATGATGAAGTAGTTGATATTGCCCGATTTGATCCATTAACAGGGGCCGTTTATGAAAAAATTCCTCGCATTACAATTTTCCCAAAAACACATTATGTAACTCCACGAGAACGTATTTTAGAGACGATAGATTTAGTAAAAATAGAATTGCAAGACCGCCTAGCTACGTTAACAGCTGAAAATAAATTATTAGAGGCGCAAAGATTACAACAGCGCACGTGTTTTGACATTGAAATGATGCTAGAGCTTGGGTATTGCTCAGGGATTGAAAATTATTCCCGTTATTTATCAGGGCGCAATGAAGGTGAGGCGCCACCTACTTTATTTGATTATTTACCCGCAGAAGCTTTATTAATTATTGATGAATCACATGTTACTGTGCCGCAAATTGGTGGCATGTATAAAGGTGATCGTTCGCGCAAAGAAACGCTTGTAAATTATGGGTTTAGATTACCATCAGCTCTTGATAATCGCCCGATGCGCTTTGAAGAATTTGTCATGCGCTCACCACAAACTATTTATGTTTCAGCAACTCCAGGACCTTATGAACATGAGCATGCTGATAATGTTGCTGAGCAAGTAGTGCGCCCAACTGGATTAATCGACCCTGAAATAACTATTCGTCCGGTTACAAGTCAAGTTGATGATTTATTATCAGAAATAAAATCAGTGTCTGCTAAAAATGAGCGGATTTTAGTGACTACGTTGACTAAAAAAATGGCCGAAGATTTGACTGATTATTTAGCTAAATATAATGTTAAAGTACGATATTTACATGCAGATATAGATACTGTTGAGCGCATGGAAATAATTCGTGACTTAAGGCTTGGTGAATTTGATGTATTGGTTGGAATTAATTTATTACGTGAAGGCCTTGATATGCCGGAAGTATCTTTAGTAGCTATCCTTGATGCCGATAAAGAAGGGTTTTTGCGATCAGATAGATCGTTAATTCAAACCATAGGGCGCGCTGCCCGTAACGTAAATGGACGTGTTATTCTTTATGCAGATAAGATTACAGGCTCAATGGACCGTGCTATCAAAGAAACTGACAGACGACGAGAAAAACAAAGGGCTTATAATTTACAACATAATATTACACCTAAAGGTATTACTAAGTCGGTAGAAGATATTATGGAAGGGGCTTATATTGGTAAACGCAATAATAAAGTTTCAGCACAAAAATCTTCATATGATTTATTATCGCCACAAGAACTTATTAAAGAAATAAATATGCTTGAGAAGAAAATGTATGCCCATGCGAAAAATATGGAATTTGAAACGGCAGCTTTAGTGCGTGATGAGATGCTTTTATTAAAAGATAAGTTAAAATTTGTGGGTTAGCTGTAAATGTTGGGCCAAGGCCCAACATTTCCGACCGCTGTAATAACATTTACTCGTATTAGGGAGCAACACATGGAAAAAAAAGATAGTCATAAAGATCCGCTTCAACCTCAAGATGGCATATCTAAAATCAAAGAGCGCATTAATTACTTATTAGATAAAGAGCAATTCTATATGGATAGATTTAAATTCCACCATAAAATCATCTTCGCGTTCACGGTTTTTTTTGGTATTAATTTAGTCTGGTACGGCATATGGGAAATTATAAGCGCCACCCCTTTTATTAAAAATCCAATTGTAGCCACTATTATTGGCTCTATAATATTGATTGTTACCGGTTATTTTTATGAAAATATGATTTCTGTTGATTTTGATAAAAGAAAATATAAAAAAAAGATTAAGGAAGATTAGAGCAGCCTGTGGTCGTTGGCGTACTTTATTAAGAGCATGTTCAACAAGACGTAACAGTGGGATTAATCTCTTGGTTTTTCAATAAAGTATTTGGTCAAATGTCAATATTATAAAGATCTGGTATAATAAACACCTAAGCATTTTTTTTGAGTATCTATACAATAGGTAAATAAAAGATAAATTATATGGCTTCAACTAAAAGAATAGCTATGCTGATTTCATCATCAGCGGTGTTTATGGAAACAATTGACGTAACTATTTTGAATACTGCGGTTCCTGCTGTTTCAGAAAATTTAAGCGTTAATCCACTTGATCTAAAAATCGCATTGATTAGTTATTGCTTGAGCATGTCTTTATTTGTGCCAATTAGCTGCTGGCTGGCTGATAAATTTGGTGCGCGCCGTATTTTTATCTATGCCTTATTCCTATTTACTTTAAGTTCATTTTTGTGTGGTTGCTCACAAAATTTACTTGAGCTAACTATATCAAGAACACTTCAAGGAATTGGTGGCGCGATTATGTTACCTGTTGGTCGTCTAATTATATTAAGGATTTTTGAAAAACACGAAATCATCAACGTTGTTAGCCAAATTGCTATGTTTGGTGCTCTTGGAATGATGATAGGCCCCGTATTAGGAGGGATTATCACAGAACATTTTTCTTGGCCTTGGATTTTTTGGGTTAATATTCCTGTAGGCTTTGTACTTATTATTTTAGCCATAAAGAAATTGCCGTGTTTACCAGAGCTTAAGACTTGTCCTTTAGATAAACTAGGTTTTATTTTATTTGGTGGTGGGTTGGCAGGTTTTACTGCAGGTCTTTCTGTATTAAGCGAGATAGCAATTCCTCTATATGCAGCGGCCGCCATCATCTTAATTTCTTTATTATTATTGTTTATCTATCATCGTCACTCACTAACAATTGCAAACCCAATAATTCAAACAAGATTATTTAAGTTACGCAGCTTTCGTATTTCTATGGTAGGTAATTTAACCACTAGACTTGGTTTTGGTGGCGTACCATTTTTATTGCCGATTTTATTACAGATAGGATTAAATTATTCACCAGAAGAGTCTGGATTATTATTAGCTCCATGGGCATTAGGAATATTATTAGCAAAACCATTCACCCAGAAATTAATTGAATTTTTTGGTTATCGCCGATTATTACTAATAAATACCGTCATTGTTGCAATATCAGTTTGGGGCTTTATGAGTATTAATGAGCTCACGACTATTTATATAATTGGCATGCAAACGTTTATTTATGGCTTTGTAATTTCCATGCAATATGGCGCGATGAATTCTCTTGCTTATGCCGATCTTACTAACGATGATTTAAGCCCTGCTACTAGTATTATTGGAACATTGCAACAATTGACTATGAGTGTTGGTATCGCCATCTGTGCTATATTAATGCGAATTTTTTCCGAATCCACAGCGACTGATTTAATTATCTCTATGGATGCTTTATCTTATACCTTTTTCATAATGGGGCTCATTATTTTATTATCCGGCATAATTTTCACAAAGCTTGAGCCTGATGATGGAAGACAGTTATATAGTAATGAGAAATCAGCTTTTTAAACTCATGTTCCGTATTAATAAAAAAAATAAAAAATTTCACTCCAATCTCTAAAATTTCGCCTATACTAAATCTAAGACTAATAGAAAAACACTAATAAAAATTTTATGTAGCATTATTTCCCATTAAAAAATATAAGTATAAAGGGGAGTTAAAATGAGTACGAAAGAGTTTTTAGCAGGATATACTCGCCGCTTCGAAGATAATAAAGAAGAGGAGATGAGTCTTGATGACTATTTAGAATTATGTCAAAAAGATCCAACTGCCTATGCCAACCCTGCAGAACGCTTACTTATGGCAATTGGTGAACCAGAAATGGTTGATACTCGTCATGATCCTATTTTATCTCGTATTTTTTCTAATAAAATTATCCATCACTATAAAGTATTCGATGATTTTTATGGTATGGAAGAGCCTATTGAACAAATAGTTGGATTCTTAAAACATGCAGCTCAAGGCCTTGAAGAAATTAAACAAGTATTATATTTACTAGGCCCTGTTGGCGGTGGTAAATCATCTTTGGCTGAAAAATTAAAAGATTTAATGCAAAAAACTCCTTTTTACGCCATAAAAGGCTCTCCTGTTTTTGATTCTCCCCTTTCATTATTTAATTTAGAAGAGGATGGCAAATTATTAGAAGAACGTTTTAACATACCAAGCCGTTATCTACGATATATAATGTCTCCATGGGCTATAAAAAGACTGCATGAATATAATGGTGATATTAATCAATTTAGAGTAATTAAAGTTAAACCTTCGCGCTCAAAACAAATAGCAATTGCAAAAACTGAGCCTGGAGATGAAAATAACCAAGATATTTCATCCCTTGTCGGTAAGGTTGATATTAGAAAATTAGAAGAATTTTCTCAAGATGATGCTGATGCCTATAGTTACTCTGGTGGTCTATGTCGAGCTAATCGCGGCTTACTTGAATTTGTGGAGATGTTTAAAGCTCCAATTAAAGTATTGCATCCTTTACTTACAGCAACACAGGAAGGAAACTATAACGCGACTGAAGGCTTATCATCGATTCCTTTTGAAGGAATAATTTTAGCGCATTCAAATGAAGCTGAATGGCAAACTTTTCGTAATAATAAAAATAACGAAGCCTTTATTGATAGGATCAATATTGTTAAAGTACCATATTGTTTACGCGTTTCTGAAGAATTAAAAATCTATCGGAAACTTGTAGAAAATAGCTCATTATCTGCAGTTCCTTGCGCACCAGGAACTTTAGATATGTTAGCGCAATTTTCTATATTAACTCGGATAAAAGAGCCACAAAACTCAAGTATTTATTCAAAATTACGGGTATATAATGGCGAAAGTTTAAAAGATACCGATCCTAAAGCTAAGTCATATCAAGAATATCGTGACTTTGCTGGTGTTGATGAAGGAATGAGTGGTATTTCAACGCGCTTTGCCTTTAAAATTCTCTCTAAAGTATTTAACTTTGATAATACTGAAATAGCGGCGAATCCCGTTCATCTACTTTATGTATTGGAGCGCCAAATTGAACAAGAACAATTCCCACAAGAATTACAAGAAAAGTATTTAAACTTTATCAAAGAATACTTATCCCCTAAATATGTAGAATTTATCGGTAAAGAAATTCAAACAGCTTACTTGGAATCATATTCTGAATATGGTCAAAATATTTTCGACCGTTATATTACCTATGCGGACTTCTGGATTCAAGACCAAGATTATCGTGATCCTGATACTGGTGAAATTTTTGATAGGGCAGCACTTAATACTGATCTTGAAAAAATTGAAAAGCCTGCAGGCATTTCAAATCCAAAAGATTTTCGAAATGAAGTGGTTAACTTTGTTTTACGCGCACGGGCTAATAATAATGGCAAAAATCCAAAATGGAATAGCTATGAAAAATTAAAATCCGTTATTGAAAAGAAGATGTTCACCAATACAGAAGATTTACTCCCTGTTATCTCTTTTAATGCTAAAGCATCAGAAGATGACAAGAAAAAACATGCAGAATTTATTGCACGTATGGTGGATAAAGGATATACCGCGAAACAAGTTAGACTCCTCTGTGAGTGGTATTTACGCGTACGTAAGTCACAGTAAACTCTTAAGGGGTTTTTAGGGGCTAATCTATGACTCAATTAATAGATAGACGCAAGAATGCAGGGAAAAAATCTACTGTCAACCGACAAAGATTTCTTCGCCGCTATAAAAATCAAATTAAACGAGCCGTTTCTGATGCTGTAGGAAAACGTAGTATTACAGAAATTAATAAAGGCGAAGAGATAATAATTCCAGCCAAAGATCTTGCTGAACCACGCTTTAATCAAGGACCGGGAGGCAACATTGAACGAGTGCTTCCTGGAAATGATGAGTTTATAAGCGGAGATAAAATTAACCGCCCTAATTCTCAATCGGGAAGTGATGGTAATGGTGAAGCTGGCAATAGTGGTGATGGTGAAGATCCTTTTGTCTTTCAATTATCTCGTGAAGAATTTCTAGAATTATATTTTGAAGACTTAGAATTACCTGATCTTGTAAAAAAAGACCTAGCGAGTATCGCGACTTTTAAAACAATACGCGCAGGCGTTACCACCAGCGGAGTTCCTACCAATATAAATGTATTAAAATCTCTACGCCAAGCTACAGGAAGAAGAGTATGTTTATCATCATCTTACAAAAAAAAATTAAAGCGTGCTGAAAGCTTACTTAAAGAACTAGAATCATCGCCCAAGCCTAAAAAAAGTGAAATCACTAAATTATTAGACGACATTGCTTTACTTAAAAAGAAAATCAATGCCATTCCATTCGTTGACACCCTAGATCTTCGCTACAATAATCGTGTACGTGTACCATCACCATCAACTCAAGCCGTAATGTTTTGTATTATGGACGTATCAGGTTCAATGGATGAGCCTAAAAAAGATATAGCTAAACGATTTTTTATTTTACTTTATCTTTTTTTAACGAAAAATTATGAAAAAATTGAATTAGTATTTATAAGACATCACACATCAGCAAAAGAAGTATCTGAACAAGATTTCTTTTACTCACGTGAAACAGGTGGAACAGTTGTTTCTAGTGCGTTAGAGCTTTTGCATCAAACTATAGAAGCAAGATTCCCTCCATCTGCATGGAATATTTATGTAGCCCAAGCATCAGATGGTGATAATTGGAATGCTGACTCACCTTATTGTTTAGAATTATTAAAAGAATCGATCATGCCACTACTTCAATATTTCGCCTATATTGAAATTATGCCACGGCATCATCAAAGTTTATGGGAAGTATATCAACAAGTACGTGAATCTTATCCTAATTTTGCCATGGAAAATATTGATAATGCTTCGAATATTTACCCGGTATTTCGTGAATTATTTAAAAGGAAAACGGTATGAAAAAAAAACCGTTATCAACTGGTGCGGAATGGACATTTGATTTAATTGAAACTTATGATCGAGAAATAGCGCGCATTGCTAAAGATTTTAAGTTAGACACGTACCCAAATCAGCTGGAAATAATAACTGCTGAGCAAATGATGGATTCATACGCATCCGTTGGCATGCCGATTGGTTACAATCATTGGTCTTTTGGTAAACATTTTGTCGGCGTTGAAAAAAGTTACCAACGCGGAGAAATGGGCCTTGCTTATGAGCTCGTCATAAACTCTAATCCTTGTATTGCATACCTCATGGAAGAAAATACGATGGCAATGCAAGCTCTTGTAATCGCACATGCTTGTTATGGCCATAATTCCTTTTTTAAAAATAATTATTTATTTAAAATGTGGACTTCAGCTGATTCTATTATTGATTATTTAGTATTTGCAAAAAATTATATTAGCGAATGCGAAGAACTACATGGTATTGATGAAGTAGAAATGGTCTTAGACTCATGTCATGCGCTTATGAATTATGGCGTTGATCGCTATAAACATCCTTCTCCATTATCAATCCAAGAAGAAAAAATCCGTCAACAAAATCGGGCCATGTACTTACAAACTCAAGTAAACGAACTATGGCGCACCATTCCTACTAATTTAAATGACAAAAAAAACAAAGATAAAATTATATTTCCTTCAGAGCCACAAGAAAATATCCTCTATTTTATTGAAAAAAATGCACCATTACTACAACCATGGCAACGTGAAATTATACGTATAGTTAGAAAAATAGCCCAATATTTTTACCCTCAAAGTCAAACAAAAGTAATGAATGAGGGATGGGCATGCTTTTGGCATTACACCCTGCTTCATGCGCTTTATGATGAAAACCTTGTTACTGATGAATTTATGCTAGAGGTTTTACAAAATCACACTAATGTAATTATGCAGCCGGCCTATAATAGCCCATATTTTAGCGGTATTAATCCTTATACTTTGGGTTATCACATGATGCAGGATATAAAAAGAATTTGTGAAGCACCAACTGACGAAGATAAACATTGGTTCCCTCACCTAGCTAATACTGATTGGATATCAAGCTTAGATTATGCGATGCGAAATTTTAAAGATGAAAGTTTTATTGCCCAATACTTATCTCCTCATGTTATCCGAGAGCTTAAATTATTCAGCATTATTGATGATGATAAAAGTCCTAATTTATTAGTCGGTGCAATACATAATGAAGAAGGATATCAAATGATTAGAGAGTCTCTTTCTAAGCAATATAATTTAGCTAGTCAAGATTTAGATATTCAAGTTTTATCTGTTGATTTAGAAGGAGATCGCTCCTTAACATTACAATATAAACAGCAAAACCGAGTTCCATTAGGAAAAACAACTAATGAAGTATTAAAGCACTTACATAGCTTATGGAAATTTCCTGTGATTTTAAAAGCGGTTGATACGAACGGAGAAGTAACTGCTGAATACCATTGTCCACCTATTACGCATACTCAAAATGGCCATGAATCAGTGTAGTAAAATATTGATCATTTAAAATTCAAATTACTATATATGTATATATATCTTATTATAAATTTACTCTCATATTCAAAAAACCTGCTTACATAATACTTACATAGCCATGTGTATTTTGCTATCATTTTGCTGTAGTCTCTTGCTCTATATTTAACTATTAATAAGGAAATTCATTATGGGTAATAAAAGCACAGTACCTGCGAAAACAGACCATTCAAGTGCGCCTCAAGAAAAACTTGGCCATCTAAGAACATCCTTAGAAATTATTACCAAACTTAAAGCTCATTTAATTCAAGAAGAAAGAAGAGCATCTGCTTTAGCTGAAATTGGTGACGTTGAAACAGCAGTATCTGTTTTAAGTCCGTTAGAAGAAAAAACAATAATAGAATTAAAAAGGGCAGATGCAGAAAAAAATGCTTCTAGACGATTTTTTACTGGAGGAAAAATAAAAAAAGATATTGATGCTGAAAAAATAGCGATAAAAGTTCTTATTGAACAAATAAAAGATCTTCTAATCGCACAAAAAAAATTACTATCTCCTAATACCACTTCTTCAGCCCTACCTTCAGAAATACATCTTGCTGTAGCCGTAGAAGGTGGTACTGGCCTTAATAATGCAAGTTTAATTACTCATAAAGCTGGAGAGTCCCCAACAAGAACAGATCCTTTGCCAGCAAGACCAAAAGCAGTTTCAATAACTCACCCGTCTGAAGAACATCTTACTGCTCCAGACGTTATTATAGATACTGTAGATAGCTCGCCAACAATAAATCCTCCATCGACACCTGAAGATGCCGCGTATCTAGAAGAACATGCTGAAAGATTATTACTAGTTGCTGAAGGCGACGTTAGTACTACAGCCATTAATGTTGACCGCCATGCTCTTGAAGAGGAATGCACTGACTTAAGTGAAGATGATAACCCTCATCGAAGAGCTCACAGAGAATTAAGTGATGAAGAAGAAAGCGTTGGTGATAAATACCGCCATAGCCCGGATTCAGGCGAAAATGAAGAGGATGAGGAATTCGATAGTCCTCAACTTATGCATCGAGAAGGATTAGATGATGAAGATGAAGACTTTGAGGAAATAACAAATGAATATACAGAGCAACTATCGCAATTAAAGCAACTGATGAGATCTAGGCGCGCCTTTAATTCTAGTACAGAATTAGGCCAGCTTCTTAGGCATGTTATAAACCATGCTGAAGAAATAAAAAAAACAAATATTAAAGAAGCAAAAATTGCTTTATCAAAAACATATTTATACTTAAATGGTAGTATTAGCCATGAGGTGTACCAAGGTATAGCTAATAATATGCAAGGCAAACCATCGCCAAAACTTAGTGCCTTAGGTGCTGCCATGATGGCTTTAAGTGCTGCGGTATTTATCCTTGGAATAATACTTGCCCCTTCCTTTTTAACTATTGCTACCAGTGCTGTAATTGCGGCAACAGGATACGGACTTTTTGCCAAAGGTCGGCGAGCAACAGGATTATCTTTAAGCATGCTTGAATTAGAAAAAGCAAATAAAATTTCAAGTATTGACTCGGAAGATAGAGAAGAAGAAGAAAACGAGACATTATTAATGCCTGGTGGAAAAGCAGCATAATAAAGAACTAATGTAGGTTGGGCTCTTAGGCCCAACCATTATAAACGTCAAATCCTACTCGAATAACCCCAATTTTAGCTTAATGAATGAACAATAACCCAAAAGCTATTGATAATCATTATCATTTGCAATAAATTACCAAACCTACTTGATTGACTATTGGATAAACCATGAAGATTAAAAAAATACCTCATTATCTTAGCTTGGCCTTTCTTACAGCAGGTGCGAGCTTACTTCTTGGTTTTTTAAGTTTTGGTGGAATGATTGCCTTATCACCAATTATGCCTCTAGCATTTGCAGCTTTTGGGCTATCTGTAGCTTACGAAGGAGAAGTATATTTACAAAATATAAAAGGCGCTTTAAAAAAAATATTTAAACATAATTACCTAACGCATCATCTTGCCAAAGATTACTTAACTAATACTATTGCGCTTCATATTAACGACGAAGATTGCCCAGAATTTTTTGTAGATTATAAAATAGAATGTGACTTACTAGATAAATTTGGCCATAAACGATTAGATAAAAGTAGCCTTAATAGCAAAAAACAAGTTGAAGGAACACTTAAAGATATGGAAAATTTGTTTGCTAAACTACTTTTTAAAGCAAAATCTAATACAAACCAAGAACACACACAATATGAGCAAGAACTCCTTGATTGGCTTCTTAAGAAACATACTCAAGATGAATTGCAAATAAAAATAGAAAAACGGCGTAATTTATTTAATGTTTTTAAAGTATTTAGCGCTTTAGCAGCATTATTCATGATTTTAGGCGCAACATACCTACTAATGGAAGCATTTTCTATAATTCCTATGTTTACAGCAATAACTACTTTGCAGGCCATAATTGTGCCAATGTCAGCAATAGCGGGCATTGCATATGGACTTCTTACTTATAATGCTATAACCGATATGGTAAACGACAACACTATACAGAAGTGGTTTAAAATACTAGGTGATTTACGCGAAGATTTAAGACAAGGTTTAAATATGAGGAATATATTTAAAATTATAACCGCCGTTTTTTTGATTACATTATCTATATCACTAACTATCTGCACTGCTGGCACTTGGTGGACTGTCGTTAAAGAAACCCCGCCATTATTTGCTTGGATGAGAAGGCTCCCAAATTTCGTTATGGTAATTATTAACCCGATAATTAATGGATTGTCATCTTTAATATTTAATTTACAAAATACTAGTGAATCTTTAGAGTTATTAGATTCTGCAGCGACTATAAAGCCTACAACTAATAAAGACAGTAAATTTTCATTTAATAAAATTATTAAATCTATAAAAAATGATTTTTCTGCCTTAGAGAAAAAAGAAAATAAATTCCAAGTAGTTAATCCTTTTCGTATACTTTTAAAAATAACAATTACCCCGCTACGCGCAATACTTTTACTTGGTCATTTAATAAGTGGCGGAGTAACTGCCGATCGTGTTCCTGGTGTTTCTAAGTTATTTTCAGCCTTTTTAGGCGTAATTAGTGAAGGCTTTGAAGATATACATTATTTTGTGGGTCATGAACATGATCTTGATCTACCAACACAAGCACTTAAATTTATATTTTCACCAATTTATTTTTTTGCAACTTGTTGGGATTATGGATTTAGTCAATTAAATAGCAGGGGGCGCGCTAAATTAAGCTTTATCCATGCATGGGAAAAACAAAATGGCTATGAAAATGAAGAAAACGTGACATTAAGTGATGAAGATGCAAAACCATCCCCTAGATGGCAACATGCGCATGCAATATATCGTATTAACTATTATAAAGAGAAACATTTATTTAACGCGGTAGTTAATGGCGATATTGCTCAACGAAAAAGTGAAGCTTTAAATAGACTAGCACAAGACTTAATAAAATTAGATCCAGAAGACAAAATTAAAATTAAAGCCCAAATAGAAGAAGCTGCAAAACTACCAATTTATAATAAACATCGTCTTTTTAACACCGGTCAAAAAACAAAAACCTCTTCATTTATTGAGGATCTACCTAGAAGAATTGGTTTACAAATATAACTTAATTAGGTAGGTCCATAGGCTAATGGCGCTGCCTTAAGCCATAAACCGCGCGACGACTTAAATCGACTAAAGCCTTGCCATTAGGCGTTTACCCTTCTTTTTCTCAGTTTAAATAATAAAGATCATAAATAATATGATAAAATACCTTTTTAATTTAAATAAAGCCTTAAATCTAAGACGTAAGGAAAAATGAATAAACTTGACACCCTTCAACGCTTCATGTTTGAGCACGCAAATATTCGTGGTGAAATTGCACATTTAAATGATACTTATAGAACTATCATGCACCAACATGCTTATCCATCAGTTGTTAAAAAACTATTAGGTGAGGCATTAATATCTTGTTTACTTTTATCTGGTAGCATTAAATTTGAAGGTGAAATTAGTTTACAATTTCATGGCAATAACCACTTGCCACTGCTTATTGTGCAATGCGACCATGAATTAAAAATTAGAGCATATGCCAAATATCAAGAAGGTAGCAGCGATCTTGATTATACCAACGCTTTCCTTGATGGGAAGATGAGCATGATTATCAATCAATACAATAAAACCGAAGCTTATCAAAGTATTGTACCTATTCGTTCCATTTCAATGTCTGATAACTTAACTCACTATTTTGCCCAATCAGAACAAGTAGCAACGCAAATTTGGCTTGCGGTGAATGATGATTGTGCGGCTGGCATGTTATTACAACTTATGCCAGGACAAGATACTATCCAACGTGAACAATTTTGGGAATATGCAGTAGTATTAGGGCAAACTTTAAGCAATGACGAATTATTAACCCTAGATAATCCTACTATCTTACATCGTTTATACCATGAATGCGAATTACGTCTTTATTCTCCACGCACAGTTTCTTTTCAATGCCGATGTAGCTCAGAAAAAATGAAACAAGCGATAACAGTCTTAGGAGAGGAAGATATAAATCAATTATTACAAGAAAAAGGAAATGTCGAGATAAATTGCGAATTTTGCAATCAAAATTATATTTTTGATAAAATAGACATAGCGCTAATTTTTCGCCATTAACCGATTCACTTTATACTATATAACGACGCTACTGCTGTTTTTAGTAAGCACTGTTAAAATATGAACTCTACTGCAATATAAGATCTTTAGCTCCAATTATCCCGCGGTCCATATCATTAAAATGAAAGTGATCGCCACGCATTGCCTGCAATATTTGCTGCATACTTATAAATTGGGCGCTTAATTGTAAATATAAATTCGCAGATTCATTTAATTGCAATTCCCCAACAGTTAAATAAGCAGCTTGGCCTAAATCACTAAAGTACTCAAGTCGAACATGACGCTTAACAGCCATTCCTGGGAATAAACCACAATATAATAAACTTTTATCACCAACCTCGCGTAAAAGATCAACTTGTCGATTACCTAACATATGCATAGACTCAAGAAGATCTAACGCTAATACTGATTCAATAAGTTTCGTGGATTGCGCAAACCTCATTAATAGAAAAACTAAATAACTTTCCATTTCTTCATCTAAAGCAAGTTTAACTGAAGACTGGGCCTCATTCACCAGGGCATGCCATTGACTCATGTCGGTGGGATGCAAAATCAATTTATTCATAATTTCCACCTTTATTTAACTCTTACTATGAGTGTAGCAAAGAAAATAACATTTTGTAGTCTGGCTATGAATTAAGTGTATGTGGTGATAAATATTTACTCATTTAAAAACGATTATTTGGGGTTCAGACAAAAACCTGTGTATAATGTCACGCAAAAGTGTATAGATTATCTTTTTTATAGATTTATGATGATCATTTGCATGCAGTTTTTTATTTTCGTGTAGTTCTATAAATTATACCAATTGAAGGTCAATATGATTGAAAAAATACGTAACATCGCCATTATCGCTCACGTGGATCATGGTAAAACTACTTTAGTCGATAAGTTATTACAACAAACCGGCACCTTAAATGAACGTGCTCCTAAGGTTGAGCGACTTATGGATTCAAATGCCTTAGAAAAAGAACGAGGCATTACCATTCTTGCAAAAAATACTTGCGTGCACTGGAGTGGTCACCAAATTAATATCGTTGACACCCCAGGACACGCCGATTTTGGTGGTGAAGTTGAGCGAATTCTTTCTATGGTAGATAGCGTGCTTCTTCTTGTTGACGCAGTTGATGGACCTATGCCACAAACTCGGTTTGTTACGCAAAAAGCTTTTGCTCAGGGTTTAAATCCTATTGTTGTAATTAATAAAATTGACCGTCCAGGTGCAAGACCTAATTGGGTAGTTGATCAAGTCTTCGATCTTTTTGATAATTTAGGTGCTAACGATGAGCAATTAGATTTTCCTATTGTTTATGCTTCAGCTTTAAATGGATACGCAAAACTTAATTTAGAAGATGAATCTACGAATATGGATCCTCTTCTACAAACAATATTAGACCGAGTATCTGCACCTGACGTAGATTCTGAAGGTCCTTTCCAAATGCAAATAACCTCACTTGATTATTCATCATATGTTGGAACGATTGGTATTGGTCGCGTAAGTCGTGGGCATATTAAAGCAAAATCTCCTGTTAAAATCATTGATAAAGATGGAAATGTTCGAAGCGGACGACTTTTACAATTATTAGGATTTAAAGGCCTTGATCGTGTTGAAATTGAAGAGGCTCGTGCTGGAGACATTATTGCTATTACTGGTATCGATTTACTCAATATTTCAGATACCATTTGTGATCCTAACGTAGTTGAAGCTCTACCACCATTAATGGTTGATGAGCCAACAATTAGCATGACTTTCCAAGTAAATGACTCACCATTTGCAGGTCTTGAGGGTAAATTTGTTACCAGTCGAAAAATTAGAGAACGTCTACAAACAGAATTATTACATAACGTAGCCTTAAAAGTTGAAGATACCGAAGATCCTGACAAATTTAGAGTATCAGGCCGTGGTGAGCTTCATTTATCTATTCTTATTGAAACCATGCGCCGCGAAGGGTATGAGCTTGCAATCTGTAAACCAGAAGTAATTTTACGTGAAGAAAATGGTGAACAAATGGAACCTTATGAAAACCTTACGGTTGACATTGAAGAAGGCCATCAAGGTTCTATCATGGAAAAATTAGGTGAGCGCCGCGGTGAATTACAAAATATGGTGCCAGATGGTAAGGGGCGTGTACGTCTTGATTACCAAATTCCTACCCGTGGACTTATCGGTTTTCATACTGAATTTTTATCAAGCACATCAGGTACTGGTTTACTGTATCATGTATTTGATCATTATGGCCCGGCTTTCCGCGGAAGAATTGGCAAACGTAATAGTGGTGTACTAATTGCTAATTGCGCAGGCACTGCTCGTGGATTTGCCTTATTTAATTTACAAGAACGTGGAAGATTATTTATTGATCCACAAACTGCTTGTTATGAAGGTATGATAGTAGGAATTCATGCGCGTGATAATGACTTAGTTGTTAACGTTACTAAAGAAAAGCAATTAACTAATATGCGTGCGTCTGGAACTGATGAAAATATTGTTTTAACACCTGCGATTAAATATTCATTGGAACAAGCGTTAGAATTTATTGATGATGATGAATTAGTGGAAGTAACTCCTCAATCAATCAGATTACGTAAAAAAGAACTTTTGGAAAATGAAAGGAAGAAAACATCAAGAGCAAATAACGACGATAAATCTTAATTTATTTCGGCATGGTGGGCACGCTCTCGCCTTGCCCACCCTACGAATTGGGTCTTATTCCTGCTAGAATACTAATTTTGGCTGAACGACTTAATGGCACTATTTTAGTTAACGCATAGCCTGGTTTCTCGCAACCGCGATTGCAATGCCCCCCCCGGTTGCGAGAAACCAGGCTAATTAATACTAATTTATAGGATAACTTCGGATCTACAAGATGACAAAACAAAAATTTAAAAGAGTCATATTGTACGCACGTCTTCATCGCACCAATCTAGGTGTTGATGAGACTTTGCAACGTTTGATTAGTTATTTACAAGCTAAAAAAATAGATACATATCTTGATTCTGATACCGCTGCAAGCTTTGATCTTCCGCTTCCTGTCTTAGCACGTGGAAACATGGATGAAAAACAAGATTTGATAGTTGTAGTTGGCGGCGATGGTAGTCTTTTATCTGCAGCTCGCATAGCAATCAAAAAAAACATACCGGTAATAGGGATAAATCGCGGAAATTTAGGTTTTCTTACAGATATATCTCCGCAAGATCTTGAAACGAGTTTAGGCAAGATATTGGCAGGGGTTTATATTGAAGAATCACGTTCGTTAGTACAAGCAAAAATTCATGATAATGAAACAACCTTTTTTCAAGGTGATGCCTTAAACGACGTAGTCTTAAGCCGTGGTATTGAAACTCGTTTAATTGAATTTGACGTATATATTAATGACCAATTTGTCAGCCATTATCGATCTGACGGATTAATTTTAGCAACGCCCACAGGATCTACTGCCTATGCTCTATCAGCAGGAGGACCGATAATGCACCCAAATCTTAATGCTATGGTTATTGTTCCTATGTTTTCACATAGCTTAAGCTCAAGGCCTTTGGTTATTGATGGGGATGCAAAAATTGATTTGAGGATAACTGAAAATAACGCTGTTGATTTACAAATAAGCTGTGATGGCCATGAATATCATCGTGTCAAGCCAGGGCAACACGTAGCAATTGAAAAAAATATAGCGAAATTACGACTATTGCATCCTAGTGACCATCACTATTATGATACATTAAGAATTAAACTAGGATGGGGATTTAAACCTCAGGGGTAGTGCTAACATGCTAACATCCTTAAAAATCAAAAATTTTGCTATCGTATCTGAGCTTGAGCTAGATTTTGCCAATGGTATGACTGTATTTACTGGTGAAACTGGTGCTGGTAAGTCAATAATGATAGATGCACTAATGCTTGCTCTTGGCGGGAAAGCCTCTCCTTTTGTAATTCGAAAAGGCGAAGAAAAATGCGAGATAAGTGCATGTTTTCAAATTGATGAAACATCAATGCCAGCACTTTGGTTAAAAGAACATGATTTAGGCGACCAAAATGATGAAATTATTTTAAGGCGTGTTTTATATGTAGAAGGAAGATCTAAATCTTATATAAATGGCCAACCATTTCCCTTGAATAAGCTAAAAGATCTGAGCGAAATGCTAGTAGACATCCATGGCCAACATCAGCACCAAACCTTATTACACCACGCAACACATCGCCGACAGTTAGATCAATATGCTAAACACCAATCTTTAGTTGATGATGTTAATAAATTATATCAACAAAGCATTAAAGTGAAACAAGAGCTAGACAATTTACAAGCCAAAGGTTTTAGCGAAGACCAAATAACTTTATTACAGCTAAAAATTAACGAATTAGAAGAGCTTGCTTTACAAGAAGGTGAAATGCAGGCCTTACATGAAGAACACCTGCTCTTACACCATGCTGTTGACTATCTTGAATATAGCCAACAAATTACCTCATTATTATCAGCCGATGACGCGCCAAATATTTGCCAAGGCTTAAATCAAATTATGCAAATATTATCTTCATTTCCCAAAGAACAGGAACAAATTAAAAATATTATTGAACTTATAAATAGCTCTTTAATCCAATGCGAAGAAGCGCGTGATGAAATTGATAAATTTGTGTCTAACGTACAACTTGATCCAGAAAGATTGCAAGTAGTTGAAGAACGAATTAGCCAAATACATAAAACAGCACGTAAATTTCACGTTGATGTTAGCCAATTAGCTGAAATAAAAATTAACTTAGAAACCGATATTAAAAATCTGCAAAATTCTGATCAAGAAAAAATTAGATTAGAAGAAAACTACAATACGTTATTAAAAGAATATGAATCTACGGCGTTAATTTTACGAGCCTCAAGAGAAAAACATGCAACTAAATTAGCAGATGAAATTACATTAAATATTAAACAATTAGGGATGCCGCAAGGCTTTGTAAAAATTAATATAAGCCCTCTTGATAAGATGCACTCTCATGGTTTAGACAAAGTAGAATATATAGTTTGTACCAATCCTGGCATGGCGCCTGATAGCTTATCTAAAGTAGCCTCTGGTGGTGAGTTATCAAGAATTGGCCTTGCCATTCATATAATTACCGCCCAACGTGGAGCCACACCAACGTTATTATTTGATGAAGTAGATGTTGGTATCGGTGGTGCTACAGCAGCCCTTGTCGGCCAATTATTACGTAATTTAGGTGAACGCTTACAAGTATTTTGCGTAACGCATCAACCCCAAGTGGCATCAGCTGCAATTAATCATTTTATGGTAGAAAAACACATAGAAAACGGACAAACTTTTTCTGAAGTAAACCTACTTACTACCCCCCAAAAAATAAAAGAGATTGCTCGCATGCTAGGAGGCTTAAAAATAACCGAGCAAACTTTATCACATGCTGAGGAATTATTAAGCCAAAGCAATTAAATTAATCAGAGTACGTTACACTGCCATTAAATTAAGAAATTTTGCTAAGATTTAGTAGGATCCTTTCGTGCTGAAGAGTGGCCGTAGCCTCATCTCGCAGATACTTAAGACAAAATTTTGTGCTTATGCTTTGAGACGGCGCAAAAAAATGCGCCTCCTCAGCACGAACGGAATCGAGTTAATTCAAACTTAATCACAGCGAAGCTACTTTAACTTAAGCAATAAATCATAAGAAAAAATGTATAAACATGTTGAAACATAATTATTATTTATCTATACTTGTATCATAAACTTGAGGTAAATATTATGAATACTAAAATAGCGCATTTAACCGTACAAAAATGGGGAAATAGCCTAGCTGTTCGTATCCCTGCCCCAATTGCACGTTCGGCTCACTTTCAACTGGGGACAGTTGTTGATCTAACTGTATTAGAAGATGGAGTATTTATTCAACCGTCAGGATCTATAAAACTAACCTTAGAACAACGCTTAGAACTCTTTGACCCCAAACAACATGGCGGCGAGTTAATGAATTATGAACCCACTGGTTTAGAGAAAGTTTAATGACAAACGATGATTGGGCACCTAATCGCAGGGATATTATCTGGATAAATTTTAACCCACAATCTGGACGGGAAATGTCGGATATGCATCCAATGCTTGTACTTTCCCCAAGGAAATTTAATGAACGAACAGGCATTGTGATTGGTTTACCAATGACTACAGCAAAAAATAATAATACCAATCCATTTGCTGTTGCATTTCAAGGTGAAAATGGGATTATCAGCTATGTATTAACCCATCAACCAAAATCATTTGATTGGCGACAACGCGGCGCTAAAATTCACCCGTGGAAAGTTGCTCCAGAAGAGGTTTTTACCACCGTTTGTGAACTTTTAAACCAAATAATATTATTAAATGAATAAAGAAAATATTAAAAAATTGATAATTTAAGGTCGACAAGCTTATGATAAATGAAAAAATTAAATTTAAAAAACAACGCTTTGAACAAGCTCTACTACAGCTAATTAAAGTATTAAAAGAACCTGCATCTGAATATATACGTGATGCAGCAATTCAACGTTTTGAATTCACTTATGAACTTGCTTGGAAAACTTTACAAGCATATCTTGCAACAGAAGATTTAATTGTACTAAGCCCTAAAGAAACGTTAAAGATAGCCTATGAACAAGGGCTAATAAAAGATGCAAGTGCTTGGAGTGAGTTGCATATGCAGCGAAACTTAACTAGCCATACATATGATCAAAAATTAGCTGAGTCTGTTTATCATTTCTTAAAAGAAAAAGGTCTACAGTTATTTTTGGAGTTACAAACATCTTTGAATGAAAAATTATGAGTCAAGTGCAATTGAAATATGGTGTAAGCAACTATATTTGGCAACAAATCTTACAAGTTTGTTTTAAATTCCCACAGGTAAAACAAGTCATTCTTTATGGATCAAGGGCAAATAATACTTATCGCGAAGGTTCAGATATTGATTTAGCAATAGATGCACCTAAAATGACCGAGCGGGAATTCTCCCTGCTATGGAATGCAATTGATGATTTACCAATTATTTTTTCATTTGATATAGTACATTTACAGCGGCTCGAAAATGAAGAATTAATTAAAGCAATTAAAAAAAATGGTGTATCGCTAACTTTAAATTAATGAGCCCTTGTAGCCTTGATGCAGCCATATCATTACCCACAAGTCTGCTAATCCTTTATGGGCCAGCATTGTCTGGTTGAATCCTAGCCACGACCGTTAGGGAGTGGAGAATTTAAGAACTCCACTCCCTAACGGTCGTGGCTCTGAGTTCCTCTTACTTGCCAAGATAAAGTTAATTTGTGGGCAATGATATGGATGCAGCTCAGCGTAATCAAATTTTTCATTATTCAAAAAAAAATATAATCCGTACGTTTAAGTTCCGCGCCATAAATAAACCTTGATTACGCTTCGCTGCATCAAGGATACATTAATTAAAATTAAACATTTTTATTTCAAAAAAGTCATCATTTTGTGATAATGGCTTAGATTTTATATTAAGGCTAAATTTGATGAAAAAAATCCTATTTTTTATATGTTTTATATTTTGCACAACTTTAATAGCTGCTGAAAACCAGACGCCTAAGCTAATCGTACAAATAGTAATTGATCAACTTCGTGGAGATTTATTAGAACAATATAAAAAAGATTTTGGCACTGATGGCTTTAATTATTTACTTAACCATGCAATTAATTATCAATCAGCCCACCACCCCCATGCCTTAACCGTTACCTGCGTGGGTCACGCAACAATTGCTACCGGCAGCACGCCATCTTTACATGGCATAATTGCCAATGATTGGTACGATCCTTTAACCAAAAAGATGGTTTATTGCACTGAAGATACTGAAAATCCAATTCTTTCAACCCCGCGTACAAAAATTACCGATCCTATCGGCCAATCACCTAAAAATTTATTAGCTTCAACTTTCAGCGATGAACTTGTTTTAGCCCAAAAAGGTCGTGCTTTTGGGGTCTCACTAAAAAATAGATCGGCGATAACCCTCGCAGGACACGCTGGAAAAGCATTTTGGTTTGATGCTAAAAATGGCGGCTTTGTTACTTCTAAATTTTATTACGCTAAATATCCCGATTGGGTTAATGCCTGGAACTATAACTACCATCCTAAAAACTTAAGCTGGGAACTTAACAGCCCCTTAAATACTTATAGATATGCTAAAGTAGAGAAAGCAAAGCGCCATTTTGAAGGATTTAACGATAGCTTTCCCCATAAAATTGGCAAAGAAGGTGATGAAAACTATTATAAATACCTATACATGAGCCCATATGCTGATGAAGTTACAGCAGACTTCGCCATTGCATTATTAAAAAATGAAAAATTAGGTAAAGATGATAATAAAACTGATTATCTTGCGATAAGTTTCTCAGCTGTTGATATCATTGGCCATCAATTTGGCTTAAATAGCATTGAAGCTGAAGATAATCTTCGTCACTTAGATAAAACTATTGCTAATGTTTTAAAAGATATTGATGCTGATGTCGGTTTAAAAAATACTCTTATTATTCTAACTGCTGATCATGGCATGGAAGATTCGCGCAGTTGGTTAAAAGAAAATAATTTGCATGGAAAATCTAGATTAGACATGGGACATCTTGTAAAAATCATGAATGATCTTTTACAAAGCCAATTTAATTTACCTCCAGAAGCAATAGAAAAAATTAATCCTCCTTATGTTTATCTTAACCATCAATTAATATTAGAAAAAAAGAAATCGCTTACTAAAATTAAAGTAGCTCTTGCCGAAATGCTTAGAAGAGAGCCTGATTTATTTACAGCTTTCTCACTACCACTTAGCAATAATGCAAATGACTGGCTATCTAAGAAAGTAGCAAAAATGGATTTCCCAGGACGCTCAGGCGATTTATTTCTAGTGCCAATTCCATATGCAGATCTTACATATTCAAACGAGGTAGCATTTACGCATGGCTCGCCGTGGAATTATGATAGTTACGTTCCATTATTATTTGTAAACCCAAATTTTAAACCTACACGCATTACAAGATTAGCCTATACAACTGATATTGCGCCAACTTTAACTTCACTTATGGTTATTAAAGCGCCGTCTTCGGCCGTAGGTAAGCCGTTGCAAGAAGTTACTAGGTTTTATGATTAAGTATCTTGTCTATAACCTCTCCCGCCCGAGGAGGGTTAGGGCTTGCACGAATCATTGGGGTGCCTTATGTAACCTTATGTAGCCTGGTTGCTTGCAACCAGGGCTCCAATTAGGAAGATCCTGGTTGCGAGCAACCAGGCTACAAAATACTAATTAATAATTTTAGCCAAATAAAAATTTAAGTTATTATGTATTGTTATATCATCAAAATAAGATCTACTTATGAAACAATGTCCTTGTAGTTCAAATCTATCATATTCACTATGTTGCGCTCCTTATATAAATGGCCAAGAAGCACCTAAAACTCCAGAAGCATTAATGCGCTCT
>Ga0247840_10003516_pt1 | contig 26325 bp, 24 predicted proteins | sample LaCruzMarch2015__FD_192404 | JGI IMG/M metagenome (GOLD analysis project Ga0247840, IMG submission 192404) | Freshwater microbial communities from meromictic Lake La Cruz, Castile-La Mancha, Spain - LaCruzMarch2015_17m | ecosystem: Environmental > Aquatic > Freshwater > Lake | place: Spain...
ATAACTTGGTTTGGACTCAAGATGCCTATCTTCCTCAACTTACAGTAACCAATCTAGGATTAAAGAATCCTCAAGATATGGCTATGGATGATCAAGATCATCTCTATATCGTAGATAAGGAACATCAACGTGTCGTAGAATACGATACGACAACTGATACCATCGTACGAGTATTAGACTATGAAGGTTTCTCTGGTCCTGCGGGCATCTTCTTGGCTCAAAATGGAGACATCTATGTGGCTGATCCTACCGCAGAAGCCATCTTTAGATTCAATCATGCGGGAGACTATATTGAACAATTCGATCGTCCTACCACGGCCTCTTTCGGTGATACGCCTTATAAACCATCCAAGGTTGCCGTCGATAATCGAGGTAATCTTTATGTCCAATCTGAAGGGGTCTATAATGGGATCATTCAGCTCTCCAATTCAGGAGAATTCTTAGGATATTTTGCCTCTAATAAAGTACAACTCAATATCCTACAAATGCTTCAGGATATGTTTTTCACCGATGAACAAAAAGAAACCTTGACAGGAAGAGTCCCTACTACTTTCTCTAATCTATTTATGGATAAAGACGGGATACTATATTCCACCACAATGGGTGGAACCTTAAGCTTCATGATGCATGGGCTTAAGAAACATAACACTGCTGGACAAGACATGTTTGCGGATCGTTTTATCTGGGGTTTCAGTGATTTCTCAGACATCACGGTTGATAAAGACGGGATCATTTATGTGACTACTAAAACGGGTCAGATCTTTGCCTATACCAATGAAGGTGAATTCATCTACTTCTTTGGATCTCGTTATTCTGAATCAGACATCGCGGGTCTATTTACCTCGCTGGTATCTATCGCGGTAGATTCAAAAGGCAATCTATGGGCACTTGATTCAGAGAAGTCCTTTATCCAATCCTTTAAACCAACTGAATATGCCTTAAGCATCTATCAAGCGACCAAGCTCTTTACTGAAGGTCGATATGATGAGGCCACCGTCGTTTGGGAAAGCGTCTTACGTTTGAATCAAATGTCAGTAGTAGCCCATAACGGGATCGGTGCCAACCTTATGTATCAAGAACGCTATGAAGAAGCCATGGTTCATTTTGAGGTTGCGGGTAATCGATACGCTTATTCTGATGCCTATTGGGAAGTAAGAAACAAGTGGTTACAAGCCAATTTAAGCACCATCTTAGCTACACTTTTGGGTCTATTCCTCCTACTTACTTTTGGGGGAAGATTGTTTAAAAAGACCAAAGCTTATGCCTTCTTAAAGAAAGAAATGAAAGTTTTCTTAAGTCTACGTTTTGTCTCAGATCTTCTTCTATTCCTAAAAGTCATGAGGCATCCAATCGATACCTTCTATGACTTGAAAGACAAGTCAAAAGGATCAGTGATAAGTGCGATCGTAGTTTACTTAGGATTCTTTGGGATATTCATTTGGTATACCTTAGGAAAAGACTTCATCTATCAGTTCTTATTGGTAGAAGACATCGATATGAATGCGATCGTCATAGGATTCTTCTCCTTAACCTTATTGTTTGTCTTATGTAACTACTTGGTCTCATCGATCAATGATGGGGAAGGTGGTTTCGTCGATCTATTTAAAATGATGGCCTATAGTTTTGGGCCTATGATGATTGGGTATATCTTGATCATAGCCATCTCCTATGTGGCCACCAACAATGAAGCATTCTTCCTATCTACGATTGAACAAGTCGCGATGATTTGGACAGGAACGAATTTATTCTTAGGTATACAAGAAGTTCACAACTATGAAACCAAGGCAGCATTTAAGAGCTTGGTGATGACGATCTTATTTATGGTTCTGATTGCGGTTGTATTACTGATCGTCATCCTAATGACTGAACAGGTCTATATGTTCTTTGAAGCCATCATCAAGGAGGCACTACGCAATGCGAATTTCTAAGAAAAGCTTGAAAAGCGTGGGTATTACGCTCTTCGTTTTGATTCTATCGATTCAAGTCATTGTGGCTGTGTATATCCCAACGGCTCATGATACAAAGCTTCCTCCTGAAACGATCTCTTATGTGATCACAGATCCTACAGATTATGAACTCTTGACTGAAACAGAGAATTTTAAGTATTACTTTAAAGATTCAAGAGATGTATTAAGCATCGTCGATAAACGAAATGGATATACCTGGAAGACAGGACTAGATGTAGAGTTCAATACAGTTCTAGAAGATGCCTGTGATTTGGTTCCTGAAGCAGATCAGATCAATTGTGAACCTATCGAAGATAGAATGAATACCACTTATATTGGGATCGCTAACTCATTGATCACGATCGAATACTATGATTCGACCAATGCGATCAAACGTAAATCTAGTGCGTCTAAAGATGGGGTAGATAGTACCTTAGTTAAAGTCGATGGGAAAGACAATGTGTTTAGATTGGATGTGAACTTCAAAGATCTCGACATCGAGATCAAAGTCCATATCACTTTAGATGATAAAGGCTTTACCTTAGACATCAACGATGAAGACATCACAGGAGATGGACAATCCATCTTGGCTGCGATCATGCTGACACCGTTCTTAGGGGCTTCTGGAGGACAAAAACTCTATTGGGATCCTGCGCGTAATAATTTCAAAAGAGAAGTACCTAGTGAGATGATCGATGGTTATGTGTTTGTTCCTGATGGACCAGGCGCATTGATTCGCTTTGTTGATAGAAACATCGGACTAAGTCCTTATGTAAGCAAGATCTATGGTGAAAACCCTGCAGAAGCAGAATACTATTACACCGTAGCTGGGAATCATTTACCACTTAAACAAGCAGTAATGCCTGTTTATGGAATCGCCCATGGGAATAGACAAGCAGCCTTTGTGGCCTTTGCGACCCAAGGAGCAGGCAATATGAAGATCCTAGTATCTCCAGAAGAAGATATTACTTATTACACCTATGCTTATACACGTTTTGAATACAATAGAATATTCTTCCAAGTCTACAATAAACGAGGTGATGGATTCTTTACCTCGATGGAAGAAAGACGCCATTTTGATGTCTCGATGACATATCAATTCTTAGCCAATGATACGGATCGTCCTGCAGATTATGTAGGTATGGCTCTGACCTATCGTGATTATCTTTTGGATAATGATGGATTACCTCAAAAGATCTCTTCGTCGAGTGATGTGGGTATTCGTTTAGACTTCGTCATGGCTGACATCAAGAAAAGCGTTTTGGGTCTAGAAGATGTCATCGTTACCACAGCCAAAGACGTGGAAAATATCCTGACTCAACTCGATATGGATGGGATCAAAAACATCAACAGTGGATTACTGGGTTGGCAAGCAGGTGGAATCACCAATGGCCATCCAAGAACGACGAATTTCTCCTCGGCGATTGGTTCATCTGCTGCGTTTAAATCACTCCTTGAATTGGCTTCATCTTATGATTATGATGTGTCCTTTAGTCAAAACTACGCAGCCATCAATAAGAAACAAGTCAATTATCAGACCTCAGCCGCTCGTCATATGAACAGCTGGTATATTGAGACACGTGTATCCAATGATTATCCGATCTCAGTCTTAGGTATCGCTAAACCAAGTAAATCAGCAGCATGGTTAAAAACACAGTCGGATAAACTCATCAAATTGGGCGTAAGTTCCTTGACCATCGATGGGATCTCCAATATCTTGACCTCAGATTATGATGCGGGTACGACCAGTATCGTTGAGACCATTGAGCTTTATACATCAGCACTAGGTAAAATCGATCCTACAGTGATGATCGCGATGCAAGCTCCAAATGATTACCTATGGAAGTATGTAGACCGTTATCTAAACACACCTGTTTTCTCCAATCAGTTCTTGATTGAAACAGATACAGTACCTTTCCTACAGATGGTATTAAACAATCGTATGGAAATGTATGCACCTTATTCTAATTTCTCTTTCTATACTCAAAAAGACATCTTAAGAATGATCGACTATAACCTTTATCCTTCCTTCGCTTTATCTCAAGAACCAGCTTATAAATTAGCCTTAACGAATTCTAATCGATATTACTCTACCGAATTCAAAGAATATGAACCTCTCATAAAGAGTATCTATTCTGAAGTGAATTTGGTCTTACGTGAAGTCAGTGGAAAAGACTGGATCGATAGAACGGTCGTTGAGAATGGCGTTATCCTAAATACCTATTCTGATGGGACCAAAGTCTTAATCAACTATACCGAAGATGCGCTTACCTATGGTGATCAACTCGTAAGAGCCTTATCGGCCGTTGTGGTGAAGGAGTAATCATGAAAAAAGAAGCAAAGATCAAGAAAGTTAAGAAATCAAAGAAAAACAAAGGCTTTAAAGAAATAAGCAATCGTGCTGGTTATAAGTTCTTTATGCCTTGGTTGATTGGGTTTATCATCTTTACTGCTTTCCCTTTCGTATATACGATCTACCTCAGTTTTAGTTCAGTAAGATTGACCGTGCTGGGTTGGGAAACGACCTTCAACGGGATCGCCAATTATGTCACTGCTTTATTGAGAAATACAAGTTATACTCCAGCTTTAGTTCAGTTCTTTCTCGCTGAAGTCATTTATGTGCCTGTCATCATCACTGTGGCTTTGATTCTAGCCATCCTTATGAATGGGGACTTTAAGTTTAGAACTTTGTTTAGAGTCATCTATTTCTTGCCTGTCATCGTTATTTCAGGATCAGTAATGACCCAGTTGATGAGCACAGGTTCTGTTCAGATTGGGAATGTAAGAGGCGTCTTTATCTTTCAGATCTTAGAAAGTTATTCTCCTATCTTAGCCGATCTGGTCATCTTCTTATTCAATAATTTCGCCATCGTTTTATGGTTTAGTGGGATTCCTATCGTCTTATTCTTGAATGGTCTTCAAAAGATCAATACCCAGTTGTTTGAAGCAGCCCAAATTGATGGCGCTACAGGATGGCAGATCTTATGGAAAATCACCTTACCCATCATACGACCCATCATTTTGGTTTCAACCATCTTTACGATCGTTCAGTTGGGGATGTTTCCAATCAACCCAGTTTATGGGATGATCCAAAATGCGATCTTTGATACAGTAGCGGGTTTAGGTTTAGCTTCTGCTTATGCGTGGATCTATTCATTCTTAGTCTTGATTCTCTTAGGGGTTGCCTTCTTATTGTTGAAGGATCATTCTAAAGACTATGCCTATGTGGATGTGGTTCGTCTACAAAACGAGAAACTCGAAAAGATGAGAAAAAGAGTTCGACGTCAACAAGAATGGAATGCTTTCTTTAGAAAGCAAAAAGGAGTCAAACATGGAAAGCATTAAGCGTTTCATTCCAATTCTAAAAAAGAAGTTATTAGGACACAACATAAGTGATGGCCTTATCTATAAAACAGCCGTTTATGTGCTGTTGATTGCGATCGCTTATGTGTTTCTATATCCTTTGTTTAGAATGGTATCCTATAGTTTCATGTCAACCAAAGACATCATCAATCCAGAGATCGACTGGTTGCCTATACATCCTACGCTTTTGAATTTAAAAATTGCCTGGGAAGTAATGAGTATGCCTTGGACCTTATTAAATTCGATGTGGTTTGCGGGTACCTTAGCTTTGGCTCAGACCCTTATCTCTGCCTTAACAGGTTACGCCTTTGCCCGTTATGAATTTAAGTTCAAGAACTTCTGGTTCATGATGGTCTTATTATCGTTTGTTATACCTATTCCGGTTGTATTGATTCCTCGCTGGATGATGTTCTCATCGGCTCAAAACATTCTTCAATTCAAGATCATAGGGACTGTAATACCTCAGCTTTTATTGGCCATCGCTGGTCAAGGGGTCTATTCAGCTATCTTGATCTTGATCTTCTATAATTTCTTTAAGATGATTCCTGTCGTGTTAGATGAAGCCGCTAAGATCGATGGGGCAAGTAATTTCCAAGTTTTCTACCACATCATCTTAAAGATGTCTGTGCCTACCATCATTACGGTTTTCTTATTTGCTTTCGTTTGGAACTACAATGAGACTTATGTGACAGGGACCTTCGTTCGTCAAGCACTTAAACTGATGCCTGGTCAATTGGGACTCTTTGATTCGATCTTCTCTGATAAAGTAGCTGTTATTCCTGGTGCTCCAGGAGGTGTCTTTAGATTAAGTGAATCTTATAAGATGGCTGCGACGATGATCACAATGGCTCCTATGATGATCATGTATTTCTTCGTTCAGAAACAATTCGTAGAAGGTATTGAAAAGACTGGGATCACTGGAGAGTAAAATGGATCATATTAGAGCCGTTAACTTAGGTGGTTGGTTGGTGCTTGAGCATTGGATGAGACCTACACTCTTTGAAGGAATCAATGGTTATGATGAGACTCAGTTCTCTCTTCAAGCCAAAGACCTTAAGAAACAATTAGATGATCATCGTGAGACCTTCATCGATGAGTCTGATTTTAAATGGATCAAAGATCATGGATTAAATTGTGTAAGATTACCTTATCCTTACTGGTTGTTTGGAGATATTGAACCTTATTATGGCTGTGTCAATAAACTCGATCAGATCATGGATTGGGCTAAGAAGTACGAACTTAAAGTACTTTTAGATCTACATACGGCACAAGGTTGTCAAAATGGATTCGATAATGGTGGTCAATTAGGCATCATGACTTGGCATACAAAAGCAGAGAATATTGAACACACACTTCAGATCTTAGAAAAAGTAGCCTTAAGATATAAAGATCATCCTGCCTTATGGGGGATGGAAATACTTAATGAACCTCATTGGACCTTAGAGATCTCGTTGATCGAGAAGTTTTATAATGAGGCTTATGTTCGATTAAGAAAGATCTTAAAGCCAACAACGGAGCTTGTTTTTCATGATGCCTTTAGAGCGATGGTGTGGAAAGACTTCTTAAAAAATAAAGAGAAGGTAATCTTAGATCTTCATCTTTATCAAAGCTTCGATGAGAAGTTTAGACAAAATGATCTTGTCTATAATGTGAAGTTTCCTTTAGAGTGCTATGAAGAGAAGTTTAAAGAAATCTCTACTTATGCCCGTTGTATCATCGGTGAATGGTCCTTGGGACTTGATCCTAAAGTGATCGATCATTTAGATAAGTTTAACCAAGACCTTGGCTTAAGAGCGCTTGCGGATACTCAATTATTGGCCTTTGAGAAGGTCTATGGATGGGTCTTCTGGAACTATAAGATTGAAAATCAAGATTCAGGATGGAATTTTAGACGCCTCGTAGAAAGGGGAATACTGCCTCATGATTATCGTTAAAAAAATATTGGTCATCGTCTTGATGACCATCACTTTGGTGTCTTGTAAAAATGAACCAGAAGTCATCTTGACACCTTTAGAAGAAAAACTGGCTTCGATGACACTGGATGAAAAACTGGGTCAAATGGTTCAAGCTGAACGTTACTCAGTCGATGCCACTAAAGTAAAGAACACCAATATGGGCTCTGTCTTATCTGGTGGAGGATCTCATCCTAGCCCAAATACCGTTGAAGGATGGTTGGCTTTGACAGGGGGTTTGAATGATGGTTCTTTATCAGGTTCTGCAGAACTTCCTTTACTCTATGGGGTAGATGCGGTTCATGGACATAATAATCTTAAAGGTGCAGTTCTTTTTCCTCATAATATTGCCTTGGGGGCAACACATGATACGGATCTTCTTGAACGTATAGGTAAAGCTACTGCGATACAACTTAAAGCGACTGGGGTCTCATGGGACTTTGCGCCTTGTTTAGCGGTCGTTCAAGATGTTCGTTGGGGTAGAACCTATGAATCCTATTCAGAGGATCCTCAGCTTGTTTCTAGCTTAGGTGCAGCGTTTATCAAAGGTCTACAATCAGAAAAGATCATGGCTACAGCCAAACATTATTTAGCGGATGGTGGTACTGATTTCGATGAGACTAAAAACAGCTATATGTTGGATCAAGGCAATGTGACCTTAAGCGAAGCTGAGATTCGCGAACTTCATTTACCTCCTTATATCGCAGCTATAGAAGCCAATGTCTTAAGTGTAATGGTGTCTTTTAGTTCCATAGACGATGATAAGATGCATGCCTCTACCTATTGGATCACAGATGTCTTAAAGACAGAACTTGGATTTAAAGGGGTAGTTGTCTCAGATTGGGAAGCCATTCATCAACTACCAGGATCTCTTCTTAATCAAGTCAGTGCTTCAGTGAATGCTGGTGTAGACATCTTAATGGAACCTAACGCTTGGAGAGACGTCTTAAGTACATTAAAAAGAGCAGTAGAAAACGATATGATCCCAATGAGCCGTATCGATGATGCGGTCATGAGAATACTTTACGTCAAAGATGAATTGGGTCTAGAAAACATGGGCAGTGCTCAACTTGACTATGAAGCTGATAAAGCCTTAGCGAGAGAAGCCGTTGCGAAATCTCAGGTCCTTCTAATCAACAAAGGTGTTTTACCTCTACAAAAAGATGTGGATATCTTATTGATAGGTCCTGGAGCTGATAATGCGGGTCTACAAAATGGAGGTTGGTCCTTCTCATGGCAAGGTGAGACCACAGGTGTTAATTTCCCTAATGCGACAACCTTATTGGATGCCTTTAGAGAAGTCGCTGACGCCAATGGAGGACATATTTATACAGATCTTAAGGATGCCTCTAAAGCAGACATCGTTGTCTTGGTTTTAGCGGAAGTGCCTTACGCAGAAGGTATCGGTGATACCTCTGACCTTAGCTTAACAGGTGCTTTAGCCCATGAAGGCAACGCAGATGCGATCAGACAAGCAGAAATGACCAAGAAACCTATATTGACCTTACTTATGACAGGAAGACCTGTATTGATCGAAGAGTATGTGGATAAGTGGGATGCGATCGTTGCGAGCTGGTTGTTTGGGACAGAAGCACAAGGTGTAACAGATGTTTTATATGGTGATGTGCCTTTTACAGGAACCTTGAGCTTTACTTGGCCTAAGACTGTAGAAGCCAATTTGACTTCATCTAATAACCCAAATCGAGATTTTATGAAGGTTCATTACGATATAGGATATGGATTGATCACTTCTAATTAATATCGTTAACACATGAAAACGGGGTCTATAGACCCCGTTTTATGATAAACATTTTGAATTAACCTATGAGATTACTTAGAATCTTGTTTTTTACGTGAGATCAAACCTAATCCTAAGCCAATTCCTAAGATCCACATCCAATAGGACTCAACTCCAGTATCAGGGAGTTCTTCCTTGAAGCTCGCTTTTAAGACGATAGATTTACTTAATGAAGTATTGAAATCAAAAGGATTATCTTCCTCATCTAGCCACTTATCAAAGACAAAGCCTTCTAGTTCAGGATCATCTATTGGGCTTACAGTTGAGTTAGGATCGATGATGACTACCTCTAATAAGGTTCCATCTGTCCCAGTAAAATCGATGCGTACCAAGCCTGGATTGAAGGTCGCATAACCATCATTGAATTCACTATAAATGAACCAATGATCTAGTCCTGTAAAATCAAAGCCTTCATAAGCTGTCTTTAACATCATTTCTGTCGTAGTTTTACCGACACCCATCCCAGAATTATTGCTAACTGTAGTTAAGGTTGAATCATAGTATACATGAGAGTAAGTATAATTTGATGTGGAAACTATCCAACCCATAATAGGGTCTGTTTTACTTGGATCAGTTGGATTTGGATTCTCATCATCAGGGATCATTGCCAATAATCCTGCATAGTAAACATCAGTAAGACTAATAATATTGACATAACTTATTAGGTGAGCTCCGCCAATGAGCCCTCCAATACCAACAGAATTATAAGTATAGTGGATGTTTGCGCGTGCGTATGATTCTGTGATGGTAAGCGTATCACTATCGTTGAAACTGATGATGGATCTTCCGATAAAGCCACCACCGAAATAGCCATTCACATAGATATCGCCTAAAACGATTGCATGATCAATGCTTGTCTTTGAGTCTAGTCGACCAGAAATTCCTCCAACGAAGCTTTCAGCATGAATTTCTCCATCAAAAGTAACATTTTTGAGACTGGTTAAAGTACCGTAGGTAATGACCCCTATGATCCCACCAACACCACTTGTAGCAACGAGATTCGCATTACTGACTGTGGCTTGATCGATGGACATGGTAAATACGGCACCAATCAACCCACCGATGATGGCGTCACCACTGATGTCTATGTTTTTTATATTGATCTTCGCTTCACTAGAACTGGTTATCAATTGTCCAGCCAATGAACCGATCGATTGACTATTATTCTCTGAGGAGCTTTCACTAAAAATAAAACCATCAATATTTACAACTCCTTTAAAATCGATGTTTGTCCCATAGGCGATAACACCACCAAAATTTGAATTGCTATTTTGAGTAGATTTCATCGATAAGGTCATGATCCTAACATTTTCGAAAGTAAGATTTGACCCATATCCAATGATTCCACCAACACGATAAAATCCTTGAACCAAGACATCATTTAATCCTGCCTCATAGATATGATTGTTTACTGAACTATTGTATTTTCCTATGAGACCTCCTACATTCACATAAGCTTTGACACTAGCATTTCTTGTTGTATTGTCAAGAAAGATTGATCTATTAGCGCTCGTAAAGTCAGTTTCGGTTGAGTAAAGCCCAACGATACCTCCTACATAGATTTCATCCCAATCATAAATGATAAAATCTGAAGTTAATACTAGATCAGCAGATTCATAGATATTGGATTGAAAAAGAGTGTCAACTGCGTTACCAACAAAGCCACCTATAGCCATATCTCCATCAAAATCATAATAACCTTCATATTGTAAATTGAAATTGACTCCCATATCTAAAATGACAGTATTGTTAGAGATCATGGAAGGATTAGTGGGGTCATTATCACCGATGACTTCACCGATCATACCTCCAACGGTACGATGAACACTCACCAAAGCATCGAGTCGATACGTCACATCCATCGTTCCTTTGATGATGACATGATCGATCAATAGTTTTCCACCTTCTTCAACTTTAGCGAAACCAGCTAAAGCCCCAATATAGAATTCTGGATCCGTTACGATGACTGAGATATCGACTAAACTCATCGATAGATCCGTAATCGTTGCCCCACCTAATCCATAGAATAAACCGAGAGATACAAAGTCAGAAGAAACATCTAAGACATCGATCGTTAATCCTGAGATCTCATGTTCATTCCCATCGAATGTCCCGCTAAATAAATGAGTTCCTGATGTTCCTAAAGCAGTCCAGTTTTCACCACTAAGATCTAGATTGTTCATTAGGATATAGGAATCATCCCAATCCCCAACGGTTCCGATCGCTTTAAGATCGTCGACTGTGAAGATCTGCCAAGGATCTAATGGTGTTCCATTCCCTAAGGCAGAGACATTCATTTTCTGATTCCCTATCATAAGCCATAAAGATAGAATGAGGATTATTATTTTTCTCATGTTTTCAAACGCTCCTAATCTCATATTAGACCTTTTCCTTATTAATTCAATATAAAAAGTAGTATTTATAGGATAAAATATGGGGATTTCAGAACTTAGTGAAAGTATAGAATTTGCTCACAAAAATACAATCACACTTTATGAAGAATTAACCTTAGTTTACCCTTTTAGGGTATAAAAAAAGCTCAAAGAGCTTTTATTTTTTTGTAACTAAGATCGCATCAAGTTGATCGATCTGATAGACACGGATATAGTCGACACTCATATGTTGAGGCCAACCAGTCTCGTCAACACCTTGAGCGCCTCCCCAATCACCACCAACTGCGGTATTGAGAATCAAATAGAATGAACGATCAAAGGGCCATTGTTTACTGTTAGGACAATCCAGATAGATCCCAGGAGCGAAACGGAACTTGAAGACTCCATCGACATAATAACGTATTTGATCAGGTAACCATTCTATTGTATAGAGATGATATTCTTCAGGATTTTCTAAAGTAGAACTGTATCCTTTTTGAGTACCCTTTTTATGATTGTAGTCAGTGGTGTGGACTGTCCCATAGATCATGTCTGGGGCATATCCAACCGTTTCAAGGATATCGATTTCGCCTGAGTTTGGCCAGGTCCCATACGATGAAGTCGTAGGCATCATCCATACGGCAGCCCATGACCCTTTTGTCTTAGGCATCTTCACATAGACTTCGATTTTGCCATATTTGAAATCGACTTTGCCTCTTGAAACCATACGAGAGGAAGTATAATTGCGATCGTTGAGCGATTCTTGACGAATCTCTATGTCGAGGAAGCCATCTTTTACACTGGAATTTAATCCGTTGGTATAATACTGAAGTTCATTGTTTCCCCATCCAGAACCACCTGTCTCATAAGACCAATTGTCGAGATCGACTTCAGTCCCATCGAATTCATCAGCCCAAACCAAACTATAGGAAAGGCTTTCTAGTTCATAGGTATAACCCATGGCTTTGCAGCCTAAAGTAGAAGGTTCAGGTTCTTCTTTTTTGACACAGCCAGACAAAGCTGAAATGAGTAAGGATATGATCATGATTGATTTTAGTGTTTTCATCGATTAAATTATATCATTATTTCAACATTACGAAAGCGTTTTTGGTAAAATGAAAAGGAAGATAAGGAGAAAGCTATGACTAAGAAAATAGGTAAGGATTTTTTATGGGGAGGAGCTGTTGCGGCCAACCAATTAGAAGGGGCGTGGGACGTTGATGGAAAGGGTGTTTCTACCGTTGATGTGATGAGCGCAGGAGCCCATGGGGTGAGTCGAAAGATCACTGATGGGACACTTCCTGGGGTCAATTATCCTACTCATGAAGCCATAGATTTTTATCATCGATATAAAGAAGATCTTGCCTTGTTTAAAGAGATGGGTTTTAAAGCCTTTAGGACCTCTATTGCGTGGACTAGGATCTTTCCTAATGGTGATGAAGAAGAACCCAATGAGGCAGGTCTAAAGTTCTATGATGACTTGTTTGATGAGATGATTAAGTGTGGAATAGAACCTGTAGTAACCTTAGCTCATTTTGAGATGCCTTTTCATTTGGCGAAAGCTTATGGAGGCTTTAGAAATAGAAAAGTCGTTGATTTCTTCGTTAAATACGCAGAAGTCGTTATGAGAAGATATTCTAAGAAAGTCAAGTATTGGATGACCTTCAACGAGATCAACAATCAATCCAATTATTGGGAAGATCTATTTACCTGGACGAATTCAGGTTTGACGATACTTCCTGGAGAAAATAGAGAAAAGATAGTGCTTCAAGCGGTCCATCATGAACTCATCGCTTCAGCACTTGCGGTTAAGATCGGTCACTCAATCAATCCAGACATGAAGATCGGATGTATGTTGGCGATGGTACCTGTTTATCCTTACTCATGTCGACCAGAAGACATGGTTTTAGCCAGTGATTATATGAACAGTCGTTGGTACTATGGAGATGTCCATGCCAGAGGTGCTTATGGAGCATATGTAGAAGCTCTATGGGATAAAAAAGATGTCAGACCTGTAATGTATGATGAAGATGCTTTGATTCTAAAAGAAGGCAAGGTCGATTATATCGGCTTTAGTTACTATATGTCAGGAGTCGCAAAAGTAGCCTCAAAAGAAGATCCTAGTGAAGGCTGGGTCTCTAATCCTTATGTGAGTGTCTCTGAATGGGGTTGGCCTAATGATCCAGTAGGTTTAAGATGGACCTTAAATGCGCTCTATGAGCGCTATCAATTGCCTTTGTTTATCGTAGAGAATGGTTTTGGGGCAGTAGATACAGTCAACCCAGATGGCAGCATCAACGATGATTATCGTATTGCTTATCTTAGAAATCATATCTCTGAGATGAAGAAAGCGGTTGAGATCGATGGGGTAGATCTTATGGGTTACTTACCTTGGGGACCAATAGACATCGTTTCATTTGGGACAGGTGAAATGAAGAAACGCTATGGCTTCATCTATGTCGATAAAGACAATGAAGGCAAAGGCACATTAAATAGATCACGTAAGAAGAGTTTCTTCTGGTATCAAAGAGTCATACAAAGTCATGGGGAAGATCTAGAGTGAGCCGTAAGGTCATCTTTAGTGCAGCGATGAGCCTAGATGGTTTTATCGCCGATGAACATGATGGATATGATTGGATCAAAGGCGATGGGGATCATACTTTAGATACCCTAGAGAAATGGGATTATCCTGTCTTTTTAAGTCAGATCGATACAGTACTTATGGGTAGACGCTGTTATGAACTGGGTCAACATAAAGATTTCAAAGATCAAAAGGTCATCGTTGCGAGTCGTCAAGATCTAAAGGATCCACGTGTAAGCTTTACCCATGATGCTTTTGAAACTTTACGTTTATTGAAGAATGAAGCAGGAAAAGACATCTTCGTTTTTGGGGGTGCATCTTTGGTTCAAAGTCTATTAAAAGCTCGTATCATCGATGAACTCATCATTGGGATCGTTCCTGTGATCTTAGGTAAAGGAATACGTCTATTCGATGAGAGTTTAGGTGTACAATTAAAACTAAAGAAACAAACCATCGATGAGGGCATCGTTGTATTGTTTTATTCTTATGGTCATATTTGACATTCAAAAATAAAACAGTATAATTTCTTTAATTAGATAACGCAATGAACAGAAGAGTAGACGAGAAACTTTTATTTAGAGAACTCTGAAGTGGTGAAAAGAGCTAAAAGCAATTGTCGAACATGGGCTGGGAGTGGTGCACCAAATAAATAGGTGCGATGGGATTGCCCATTATAGCAAAGAGTAGAAATACTCAGTGAGTCCTTTTTAGAAATAAAAGGGTAAACAAAGGTGGTAACACGATTAGCCCTCGTCCTTGGATGAGGGCTTTACTGTTTCATAAGGAGGAAAGAACTATGAAAAAGAAAAGTGTTTTGGAACTATTATTAGGGGAATGGAATACAAAGACCATCGTAGCCATTGCTTTAGGGGCTGCTTTGTTTGGGGTCTTGATGAACTATGGTGGCATTACTGTATTCACCAACGTTAAATTGACCACAGCATTCTTAGTGCCTGTTGTTGTAGGGGCTTTATTTGGACCGATCCCAGCTGCTTTAGCTGCTGGTTTAGGTAATGTCATTGCGGATACCATCGGTGGATGGGGCTATTGGTGGGATTGGTCAATCGGGAATGCAGTTTTAGGCCTTCTCGTTGGTTGCTTACCTTTATACGGCGCTGATATCGCTAAAGGCATCTTCAAGACAAAACATGCGATCATCTATGTTGTTATCGCTGTCGTAGGGAATGCGCTTGCGTTTGGTTTGATTACTCCGCTCTTTACTCAACTGTTCTACGGTGGAGAATTGGTCGTTACCTTCTTACAAGCCAATGCTGCAACTTTATCAAACATTGCTGTCTTGGTCGTAGGTGGTTTACCAGTACTGTATGCTTTAGCTGCTCGTAATGCATCAGCTCAGAATCTAACCAAGAAATAAGTATGAAGACCCCTTTGATTGTCTTTGACAATTTTACGTTTAAGTATGATGCTCAAGTTGAGCCTACTTTACACGATATCAATCTTACCCTTTATGAAGGTGAGAAGGTTTTGATATTAGGTCAAAGCGGAAGCGGGAAATCAACGATGGTCCATTGTTTAAATGGCTTGATCCCTTATTCGTTCAAAGGAAAGATTAATGGAAGTTTAACCATTGCTGGTGTGGATACACTCCACACCAGCATCTTTCAATTAAGTAAGATCGTAGGCACTGTACTTCAAGATTCAGATGCACAATTTGTCGCACTGAGTGTTGAAGACGATGTGGCTTTTGCCTTAGAAAATAAATCGATGCCTAAAAAAGAAATGATCCCTTTGGTTCATTACGCTTTGAATAAAGTAGGTATGATCGATTTTCTAAAGCAAGTGCCTTTTGAATTATCAGGAGGACAGAAACAAAAAGTAGCCGTCGCAGGGATCCTTCATGAAGATGTGAAGATCCTTCTTTTCGATGAACCTTTAGCTTCTTTAGATCCTGTATCTAATCTTAGGACCGTTGAGATGATGGATGAGATGGCTCAAGATGGGAAGACCGTTATCGTGGTTGAACATCGCTTTGAAGACATCCTTCATCGAAAAGTAGATCGAGTCATCGTTTTAGAAGAAGGCAGGATCGTCTTTGATGGGGATGTGAATCGTTTACTTCAAGAAGACATCTTACGTAAGAATGGTTTAAGAGAACCTTTATACGTCCAAGCTTTACGTATGGCTAAGATCGATCTAAAAGGTCTCAGTTTAAATCAAGTCCAAGATGTAGATTTCGCTCATTTTAAAAAACAATTATCTTTCCTAAACGATAAACATCCACTGCCACCACAGAAGGAACGTTTACCTTTAGTAGAAGTCAAAGATGTTTCTTTCGCTTATGATCCTAAAAAGCTCGTTTTAAAAAACATATCTTTTAAATTGTATAAAGGAGAAAGATTAGCTTTGGTTGGTCAAAATGGGGCAGGTAAGAGTACGCTCGCAAAACTCTTGGTTGGGGTCATTCGGCCACAAAGCGGATCGATCGAGATCAACGGAGAAGACATCAAGATCTACAGTATCGCAGAGATCGCCAATAGGATAGGTTATGTGATGCAGAATCCTAATACGATGATCGTAAAACATATGATCAAAGAGGAAGTCAGTTTAGCGTTGACCTTACGTAAATATTCCTCTGATGCAATCGATAAGGCAGTGACTGAAGCTTTGACCATTACCGGTTTAGAATCAATGAGTCACTGGCCGATCAATGCCTTAAGTTATGGTCAAAAGAAAAGATTGACCGTCGCTTCTATCTTGGCTTTAAAACCTGAAGTCTTGATTTTAGATGAACCTACTGCTGGCCAAGATTATCGCCATTATACAGAAATCATGGATTTCCTTAATGAGATCAATGTAAGTGCAGGGATATCGTTTATCTTCATTACCCATGATATCCATTTGGCTATAGAATATACCGATCGTGCTTTGGTTTTCTCAGATGGGACTTTGATCAAGGATGCTCGTATCTTTGATGCCTTATCTGATCAAAGCATTCTAGAAAGAGCTTCATTGACTCAAACTTCGTTGTATACCTTAGCTCAAAAATGCGGATTTGAACCTGAAAGGGTCATCGAGAATTTCATTCTCCATAAGGGGCTTTATGAGTAGACGCTTCGTCATCAACCTCGTTCAAGGGGATACCTATCTTCAGAAACTTAATGGGACAACTAAACTTGGTTTATTTTTGATTGTCATGGTGTATACGATGATGTCTTTCGACTTAAGGTTATTGTTGCCTCTGTTTATCCTGTCTTGGATAGGTTTGGCATCACTAAAACCGAATTATAAGCTTATCTTAGGTTTATTTGGATTCATCTTCTTTATGAACTTCGTCAATATTATCCTCTATTATGCGGTCAATCAAGATGTAGGATCCTCGTATCTCAATGGGACAAGGACTGTTCTTATCCAATTCAATTCTTACTGGTATCTAACCATAGAGACCTTATGGTATCTCAGTGTACGCCAATTTAAAATGATGACTTCATTTATGATCTCGATGGTGTTTATCTTATCGATCACCCCAGGGGAATTGGCTTCAGGTATGAGTGGACTTAAGATCCCTTATAAGATCTCTACGGTCACTTCCTTGGCTTTTAGATACATTCCTGAGATCTTCAATGATTATGAGACGATCAAGATGTCGATGCAGGCACGTGGATTAGAACTCGATAAACGTCGTTTAAATGTCATTAAACGATTGAAAGAAAACATGATGATCCTTATACCCTTGATCTTTACTTCTTTCGATAGAATAGGGAATATTGCGAATGCCTTAGATCTAAGAGGTTTTGGTCAAGGTAAATCGAGGACTTATTATTGTGAAGATCCAGTGACTTCTCGAGATAAGCTTTTTAGAGGTATTACGATACTTCTTATCATTTTCTGTATTAGTTATATGATCTATCAAAACGTAAACCACTTTGGGATGTGGTTTCCCTTCAAAATATGAAACAACTTATCGTCCTTCAAACTGATTTTACCTTTAAAGAAGGAGCTGTAGCGGTCATGAAAGGAGTCATCAAGAGTATTGATCGAGATCTAGAAATCATCGATTTGACTCATGAGATTCCTCAATATGATACTTATAGTGCTTCTTTTAGATTGAGACAAGTTCTTCCATTTTATCCAAAAGGAACCGTTTTTGTCTCCGTTGTAGATCCTGCGGTAGGATCCTCAAGGAAAGCATGTATCGCGAAAACACAAAGTGGACATTATATCGTTACCCCAGATAATTTGACTTTGACCCATGTGGATCGCTATCTAGGATTATCAGAAGTACGTGAGATCGATAAGAAATGGCGCTATCAATCCGACTATAGTTCAGAAGTATTCCATGGGCGAGATGTGTTTGCGTATGTGGGTGCCTTACTCGCATCCGGTCAAGTCGCTTATGAGGATTTCGGAAAGACCTACTCTGATTATCAAGTCTTGTCTTATCCATTTGCTCAAGCTAGATCAACTAAACTTAGTGGTATCCTAGAGATCATCGATCCTAATTTCGGTAATGTATGGACCAATATTCCTACGTCATATTTAGATAAACTCGATCTTAAACAAGGTGATCAGATCAAAGTGACGATCACCCATGATGATAAAATCGTAGTGACTCAGATCTTAAGTGCAGGCTCAAGCTTCTCTACTGTCCCATTGAATTCACCAGTACTTTACTTTAATGAACTGGGTTATTTGGCTTTGGCTTTGAATCAGAATGATTATAGAGCTCAGTTTAAAGTTCATTTCGGTCCATCTTGGATCATTACCTTGGAGAAAAACATATGAGTAAGATCTTAGTTCTACAATCAGATTTTGGGATCGTCGATGGGGCTGTCAGTGCGATGATCGGGGTCAGTCTAAGTGTCGATCCAGACATTAGAGTCTATGACCTATCTCATAGTATTACGCCTTATCAGATCCAAGAAGCTTCTTTTCGTTTGTTTCAATCGATCCAATATTGGCCAGTAGGGACCGTGTTTGTGAGCGTGGTGGATCCAGGAGTAGGATCTAATAGGACCAGTGTGGTCGTCTTGACAGATTCAGGTCACTATATCGTCACCCCAAACAATGGATCTTTAACCCATGTGAAACAATTCATGGGTATAAGAAAGACCATTGTGATCGATGTGGCAGCTCATAGACATACTGAAAACGATCAAAACTATACCTTCGATGGAAGAGATCTCTTCGCTCGTTTAGGCGCTAAACTATCCAGTGGTCAATTAAATATTGAAGAGTGTGGTAAAGAAGTCAGTGTAGATGAGGTCGTAGAATTACAATTACCTCCATCTATTCGTACGGATCATTCTGTAACTGGTGGAATAGAGATCTTCGATGAACGCTTTGGTTCTGCTTGGAGCAGTATCAATGCCTCTGATTTTATGAGCCTACATCCTGATTTCAATGAACGATTCAAAGTACGCATCTTTCATAAGAAAGTCTGTGTCTTTGAACATGACGTCAAATACGGAAGAGCCTTCAACGATGTCCCTGTAGGTTCTTTAGTTCTCTATATCAATTCGATCAATCGTTTATCTTTGGCCATCAATCAAGGCAACTTAGCATCGACCTATGCCTTAGGTACTGGTTTGGATTGGGTCATCGAAGTTTCAACAAGCGACTAGTTAATAGAGTATAATATACTAATGAACAAAACAATCACCCTCAAAAAAGGAGAAGGACGAGTCCTAGCCGCTAAAGGTAGCTGGGTTTTCGACAATGAAATCGAGACATACGAAGAAGGCATCCTAAACGGTGAGATCGTCACCATTTTAGCGCACAACGGCTTTCCTTTAGGTCAAGGTTTCATCAACACCAACTCCAAGATCAGAATACGTTTACTAACACGAGATAGCTCTAAGGAAGTCGATGAAGCTTTTATTCGATCCCAAACAGCCAGAGCTTATAGCTATCGTAAAGATCTCATGGATCTACACAGCTGCCGTTTGATTTTCGGAGAAGCTGATTTCTTACCAGGATTCATCGTTGATAAGTTCGATAACGTATTGGTCGTTCAATCCTTAGCTTTAGGTATGGAAGCCTTTAAAGGGATCATCGTCGATGAATTGACCCAGCTTTTAAAAGCAGATGGGATCATCGTTAGTGGTGTCTTTGAGCGCAGCGATGCGAAAGTAAGAGAACACGAAGGTCTAGAAAAAGTAAAAGGCTTCATCTCTGAACCTTTCGATACCCAAGTCCAAATCATTGAGAATGGGGTCAAGTTTATGGTGGACGTCAAAGACGGACAGAAAACTGGCTTCTTCTTAGATCAAAAATTCAATCGTTTGGCCATTCATAAACTGGTCAAAGATAAAAGCGTTCTAGATTGTTTTACCCATACAGGATCCTTTGGCTTAAATGCGGCTGTCGCTGGGGCATCCTCAGTCACCGCGATCGATATCTCGCAAAGCGCCATCGAACAAGCCACACTTAACGCTAAACTGAATCACGTTGAAGATAAGATGAGTTTCTTAGTCGAAGATGTCTTTGAAGCTTTACCTAAACTGGTTCAAAAACAAGCCCATTACGATGTGGTCATCTTAGATCCTCCTTCGTTTGCGAAAAGTAGAGAAGCATTGAAGAATGCCTTAAAAGGTTACCGTGATATCAATACCCAAGCCATTAAGTTGGTAAGTGATCAAGGCTATCTCGTTACCGCATCTTGTACAAGCTTTGTGACTCCAGATCTGTTTAAAGAAGCCATTGAAAAAGCTGCGAAAGATGCGCATCGTAGAATTCGTCAAGTCGAGTATCGTACGCAAAGCTTTGATCATCCTGTCTTATGGGGCGATGAAAGCACACCTTATTTGAAGTTTTATATCTTCCAAGTCATCGATGAACAATAAACCAAGCACGTTATAAACGTGCTTTTTTAAGGTATAATAAGAAAAAGAGGTGGCTATGGATCTTAAGTCAAAAGAAATTCGTAGGGGACTAATCTACATTGGATTTGCTTTCTTAGGCATTTGGGTCTTGATGAATCAAGCGCTCATTTTAAATATGCTTAGTCTATTGTTTAATGTGATCTCACCGTTTATCTTGGGTTTGGCGATTGCCTTCGTTTTTAACGCACCGATGGTGCATATCGAAAAGGCTTTGTTTAAATCCAAGTTTTTCTTAAGGAAATTACCTAAGTCAAGTCATAGAATCCTATCTTATTTAATTACCTTGATTTTATTATCTATAGTTTTAGGAGCCTTCATCTTAGCGGTAGTACCATCATTGACCAAAACTTTAATTGATTTTATCAATGCAGTTCCTCAAGCCATCAGTGATTTAGAAACATGGATTACCCAGGAAGTTAAGTTACAGACCGATGTAGGACTATGGTTGAATTCTATCAATTTCGATTGGGAAGTCGTTAAAGCGAATATATTATTGTTCGCTCAAAATAGTGTCAATGAATGGTTGAATTCTTCTTTGATCTTGGTAAGCGGGATCTTCAATACCTTTATTACTTTAACTATCGCTTTTGTTTTCTCAATTTATGTTTTAATTAGTAAAGAAAGTTTAGCTCATCAAATTAGACTCATCTTAAAAGCGTTTATGTCGCCTTCTAAACAAGCCACTATCTATAAAGTAGCTTCTCAAGCTCAAGAGATCTATTCATCATTTGTCTATGGACAAGTCGTAGAAGCAGGCATCGTAGGGGTCATCTTCTTTGTGGTCTTGACTTTACTTAATTATCCATACGCGATCTTGATTTCTACGATCATCGCATTTACAGCTTTGATTCCTATGGTTGGGGCTATGATTGGGATGGCCGTTGGGATGATCTTGATTGCGACCATCGATCCGATCCAAGCCTTATGGTTCTTTGTGGTCTTTCAGGTCCTTCAACAATTGGAAAACAATTTGATCTATCCTAATGTGGTAGGCAAGAAGATCGGTTTACCTGCGATATGGGTCTTGGTGGCCATCACCATAGGTGGTAGTTTATTTGGGGTCTTAGGCATCGTCTTATCGATCCCTACCTTCACCCTATTTTATGTCTTGTTTAGAGAACAGGTTAGTATTAGAGTCGCTCAAAAAGAACAAACGAAGTAAAAGGTGCGCAGCACCTTTTTATATGAGTTTATTGATTTCTAGAAGAAGGGTCTCATTCATCGATGAGATCTTTTTAAGTTCATCAACCATCGCCTTTGCAGCATCCAAAACATGATCATAATCCTTAACAAACGAAGATAACTTATCTTTCATCGCAGGGTGTCTAAATTCTACTCTTCGATCTAAAGCGAAAGGATCGATCAAGGCATCGGTAGGTTCATCCAACAAAGGTAAGATCGATAGATAACGATCTACTGCATGAACACAGATCAAGCGATGAGCTGATAAGACCTCTCCTCGACGATATCTTCCTAGACCCACATAAAGATTAGTCATTATCTCATTGAGCGCATAGGATAGGTCATCTTGACGTAGTTCTTGGATCTTTCGTGTAGGTTGATTAGAAAGCTCGTAGCCTTTTTTCTTAAAGATAAAACGTCCTGGACTATAGGCAATAGAAGGAAGTTCCTCTAACTCAAAGATGGCGAATTCCGCATAGATCCCATCCTTCCACATGACCTTATATCCATCGATGGTGTTTCTAAAAGAGTACGCTAAAGGAGATACAGCTTCTAACCAATCTAGATCGATCAAGAACTCTTTTTTAGTCCCATCTTTTACGATCAAAAAGAAATCGAGATCAGAATACTCATCCATTCGACTCGTCTCTGCGCAAGATCCTAAAGCCAATAAGGCAATACTGCTTTCTAAGGAATATAAATATTTCCCTAAATCATTCAATCTATTTTGAAGTCTATCGTTCATAAGGATTCCTCCTTCTTTAGAATACTGGTCAAAGTACTTAAAAACAAGCCTAATTTTGATACAATAAGACAGAAAAAGACAAAAGTCTAAGCGAGGTTATGTATGAGAAAATTTGGTTTAATGGTTCTACTTACTTTAGGATTGGCATCGTGTAGTGCTTCAGGCTATCATAAGATCAGTGCTGAAAAAGCCAAATCGATGATGGATGAAGGATCAGTGATTATCCTAGACGTAAGAACCCTTGAAGAATACAATGAAGGTCATATTGTAGGAGCACTTCTTCTGCCTAATGAAAGCATAGGATCAACTCAACCTTCATTATTACCTGATAAAGATGCGGTCATCTTAGTGTATTGTCGTAGTGGCAATCGTTCTAAACAAGCTTCAGATAAACTGGTTAAGATGGGTTATACCAAGGTCTATGACTTTGGAGGCATCATCGATTGGCCTTATGGGGTAACCCAATAAATGAGTATAAACGGGACCTTACATCACGTTGAGATCAATGTCTCTGATCTAGATAAATCAAAAGCATTTTATTCATGGTTCTTAGTTGAACTGGGTTATCAGCTCTATCAAAGCTGGGATAAAGGCTTCTCGTATAAGAAAGAGGAGACTTATCTTGTCTTTGTCCAAACGGAAGAAAAGTATCTAGATAAGATCTATCATCGAAGTTCGACAGGGCTCAATCATTTGGCCTTTCATTGCGATAAGAAATTGATCGAAAAATTGACGAAACAGCTAGAAGAGAAAGCGTGGCCCATCTTATATCTTGATCGTCATCCTTACGCCAATGGTGTAGAAGCACCAGCCTTATTTTTTGAAGATCCAGATCGCTTAAAGATCGAATGTGCAGCCTATTAAATTAAAAACGCCGTGAGGCGTTTTTATGTGTTTAGTTATCGAGTTTAAGGTCACCATCTTTTATCTTCCCTTGTTTAAACAAGAAGAGATAAACGAGGTAACTGATCACTGCCGGTAAGATGAAATGTAGGATCAAGATAGAAACCAAGGTAGTGGTGGTAAAGCCCATCTCATTAAGCGTGGTGATTTGACCCACTAGACCAGATGTTCCCATTCCAGCACCAACCGCAATATTAGACATTTTGAAGATGGTCGTTGAGAGTGGACCTGTGATCAAGGCTGCGATCGTAGGAGGAAGAAGTATCCATCCATTCTTGATCGTATTGGACAATTGAAGTTTGGCTGTTCCTAAACCAACCCCTACAAAACTAGAGATCTTATTGTCTTTATAACCGATGGCAGCAAAGCCCATCATCGCACATGCGCAACCTACAGTCGCAGCACCAGCAGCTAGACCCGTAAGATTCAGCATGATCGCTAGACCAGCAGAAGTCAAAGGTGAAACCAATACAAAGCTCATGACGATAGCGATAATGGCTCCCATCACTAAAGGTTGATAAGTCGTTGCGGTCACGATGATGGATCCTAAGAAGGTCATCACGTTGGCGATCAACGGAGATACAGTCAAAGAAATAAGTGCCCCAACTAAGATCACAAACAAAGGCGTAACTAAGATATCCAGTGGTGTTTCTTTTGAGACAAACTTACCAGCTTCTACAGCGATCAAAGCCGCAACGTAAGCACCAGCTGGTCCTCCAGAAGTATATCCTAAGACCCCAGCGACTACAGATGAGAATAGAACCAAATTAGGAGCGCCCAATCGAGATGCGATCGCAACCCCTATGGCTGCGCCTGTAAGACCCATCGAAGTGGTCCCGATGACGATAAGCTGAGCTGAGATCGCATTTTCGCCCCATAAGACAATGGACTGTTGACCCCAGGTTTTAATGATGAGTCCTACGACCAAAGAAGCCATAAGACCAAAAGCCATGGCACTCATTGCATCTATACCGTATCTTTGCAAGGAAATAATAATGTTCTTTTTCTTCAAGAAAGATTTCATAAAGGTTCCTCTTTTACTGTGATTACTTTACTTTAAAAGCAGACAAATGTAAACCAAAACGCGATAAATGATGTCTTCATTGATCATAGATCTTGATAGAAAACATAGTTCTATAACAATCATCTAATCGTTTCAATTGACAGTTCTGGTTAACTGTATTACACTAATGATACAGTTAGTTCGCGCTGACTTAAATTCCGTGTCACTAGACACCAAGGAGCTTTATGGATTATATCACTCAAGTAATCTTATCATTCGTATTAAGCGGGGTAGCCTACTTTTACTTGTATCGTTTGGTTTTCTTTAAGAAATTGAAATGGAAGATGTTGCATTCGATTTGGATCCCATTGGCTGTATCTCTGTTCTTTACCGTATTTGGAATCATCCTATTGAATTCCCCATCCGTCGGCGGTTCATTTAATGACTTGGCTGGCATCATCGTCTTGATCTATTTCAATATCCCAAGTGCAGTCTACTTATTGTTGTTTATTATCTATCATTTTATTGATAAAAAAACATTGAAGAAAATCTAAATTCATTGAATGTCACTAAGTCTAGAGACTTAGAAAGGATGCCTAATGGATACATTGTTTGTCGTATATGGAATGACGGCTTTGGCTGCTATTGTATATTTTGCCCTATATCGTTTGATCGCGTTTAAGATCCTTAAATGGAAGATGATTCATTCGATCTGGTTGCCTCTTGCTTATGCGCTTGTGTTTACTGGGTATGGAATTAGTTTATTATCGACCCCTTGGTTTGGTAATAATCGAACCTTCATGTCTATCGTTGGGGTTATGATTGAACTCAACTTCCCAGTCCTAGTCTTCTTTTTCCTCTTTGGAATCTTCTTAGTACTCGATAAAAAAAGCAAAGCTTAAAAACTCTTATGATAATCCCGTTTGAACTTAGACGGGATTTTTTATATACTAAGGATGCACAGTGTGCTTAGAGAGCAGGTTGTCATGACCTTAAAAGATTTGAGACCAGGACAAAAAGGCATTATAGAAGCATTAGGTAAACAAAGCACTTTAAGAAAAAGAATCATCGATATGGGTCTAACCATTGGAACTGAAGTAAAAGTCATCAAGTTGGCTCCTTTAGGAGATCCTGTAGAGATCAAAGTAAGAGGCTATCAATTGAGTCTTCGTTTAAACGAAGCTTCTGAGATCTATGTGAGGTTGATCCCATGAGTAAGACCATTGCTTTAGTAGGCAATCCTAATTGTGGAAAGTCGACTCTATTCAATATCTTGACTGGATCCAATCAGTATGTAGGGAATTGGCCAGGGGTTACAGTAGAGAAAAAGTTAGGTTATCTTAAAAAGAATAAACAAGAGTTTACCATCGTAGATCTTCCAGGGATCTATTCTTTATCGACGTCGACTTTAGAAGAAGTCATTACTCGAGAATACATTGAAAGCGATGAGGTAGATCTCATCGTAAATATCGTGGATGCGTCCAATTTAGAACGCAACCTCTTTTTGACTTTACAACTGATGGAAATCGGAAAACCGATGATCGTTGCGTTGAATATGATGGATGTATTAAGAGCTCATAAAGATGAGCTCGATATCGATCATTTAAGTGAACATTTAGGTTTAAAAATGATCGAGAT
>Ga0247840_10003517_pt1 | contig 26321 bp, 26 predicted proteins | sample LaCruzMarch2015__FD_192404 | JGI IMG/M metagenome (GOLD analysis project Ga0247840, IMG submission 192404) | Freshwater microbial communities from meromictic Lake La Cruz, Castile-La Mancha, Spain - LaCruzMarch2015_17m | ecosystem: Environmental > Aquatic > Freshwater > Lake | place: Spain...
TCCCTGTATTTATCAGGGTTTGCGGGCGATTGAGGGTCATGGCGGAGGGGGTGGGATTCGAACCCACGGAGCCTTTCGGCTCTCCGGTTTTCAAGACCGGCGCAATAGACCACTCTACCACCCCTCCATTATACTAGATTCCAACAGGTTACACGGTGTTTATTTTCTAAAGCTGTCAAAGAAAACACCCAAGGTGTTCACCAGTCAAAGATGGATGGACTATATCGCAGAGGGAAACGGGTTCGCAAGATTTTCCCAACTGACGAAGGAGCATAAAAAATCTCCGGCGACATTTCGCAGTCTGCTGCTCTTGACTCGCTCACCTTGCGGTCTTCAGTTTGTGCCTATGATGTCGTGGGGCAGGTGGGGGAGGATTGAACTTGGATGCCGGGTGGGGCCTTGATTTCGAGTTCGCAGAGGCGGCCACTCTCGGCGCGCCAGCGGATCTGGAGAAGCCCGTGCGGCGTGGGCAGATCCAGCGAAAGGCGCTCGAGCCCGATGGGATGGGGTTCCACGCGGATGACGCGATAGCCGGGTTCAACGATCTTCACGCCGGCCGCTATGTGGATGAGACCCAGGCAGGGATGGGCGCTCCACGCATGGCAGAGCGAACGCCAGTAGCTGGTGTCCTCAGCCCACGTATCGAGCCCGAAATCGACCATCTCTTCCCATGAACGCCAGATATCCCGGAGGCCCTCTGCCTGGCCGATGGCGCATGTGGCCTCCGCCACGTAGGAGAGGCCGAAAAACGAGGCCCTGGCGAGCCGGGGGTCGAAGAGGAAGTTGCGGTTCAAAGCGGCCGCGTCCGGCATCGCCCCGGCGAGTATAGCCCAGGCGTTTCCGTATTGGCTGAACGTCGCGTGGCCCGACCCGACCGGTTGGTCTTGAAAAAGGAGTTCCCCCGGATTCCAGAAAATCCTCCGGATGGCCTCGCTGCCATCTGCGGCCTCGCTTTGGAACAGGTCTGCGACTCCGTGATCTCCTGCCTCGCGGTGCAGCCACGAGGCCTGCTGTAGTGCCTGGACGAATTGGCCGGAAATGACCGCCGTCGGGCCGGTGTCCCAGCCGGGAGGTTGCCCCCGCTGCCAGTCGGGGCACCAGTCCGCTGTATTCCAATACGGCAACCGCGAAGGCAGCCCGGTGCCGTCCCTCCGGTCCCGGAACCAATCGAGCACGCCCTTCATGACCGGAAGCACCTCGGCCACCAGATCACGATCACCGGAATACAGGTAATAATCGCGGACGATTTGGATCCAATGCAGCGCCCATGACGGGATGACATTCGGCAGGCGGGACGGATATCGCGACTGGATCAGGCCATCGGGCATCCTCGACCATGCGAAATGCCTGATGGCCTGCCGGGTCAGCCGATTTTCCCCTCGCGCCATGAGAGCAAGTTGCGAGGTGATGGCAGAATCTCCCGCATACTGGAGTTGTTCGTAGTAGGGGCAATCCTCGAAGGTCTCGTGGCAGCAGAGGTCCATGGTGTGCATGCCCCGGTCCCACAGGGCCTGAATGAAAGGATCCCCCACCTCGAAACGGGCCTTCGCTGGAAATGGGTAGGACACCTCCTCGAAACCGAGTGAATGGATTGTCAGGGGATGCTCACCCGTCTGCACCCTCAGGCGCACGAAGCGGAAGGCGCGCCAGTGCATCGGCCGATAGAGTAGGTCCCTTCCGTCCGGCTCGATCATATCGGAGTATCCGTCCAGCGTCCCGCGGAGGTCATATGTCCACCCCGTGGTCTCATCGCTGTAACCGATACTGACGTTCTCCAGGCTGCGCGGTTTGCCGAGAGTGGCGATGCCGGTATCCCATGGCGCACGCAGGGCTTCGGCGTAAGTCAGGCGGATGGCCGCCCCGGCCCCGCCCCCGAACTCGAGCACCGGAAAACCCGTCAGCAGACGGCCCGCGTCGAGCACTACGTCCAGGCGGGTTGCGGGCGGCACCTCGCAGGCATCCCCTCCCGTGAGGCCCCGGAATGGATCCCCGGCGGTCGAGTGCGCGAACGGTTCCCGCTGCGAAACCCGGAGCCTGCTCACGGGCCTTGGCTGCAATCCGTAGGGGGCCTGCTCATCCCTCCGGTCCTCGTGCCGCACGGCGGGATAGAGCGTGGTCACATCTTTCCACTCTGAATCGACCCCAGACGACTCGGCGCAGCGCCACCGTTCGAATAGCCCCACAAACCCGCCGTGGACGATTTCCTCGGCTTGGAAATCCAGCGAATAATCCGGCCTGACCTGCCACGCACCCGGAGTCCCGAGCGGCTGTTCTCGCCCGTCAGCCTCAACGGCACGCCCATCGGCCACGAACCCGCCCCGGAAGGTCATCACCGAGGTCGGCGCGCCAAGCGTGGGTGGATGGCTGACGAGCCGGGAAAAATCCACCACACGGACCAACAGTTCGTTGCTCCCTTCGCGGAATCCTTCCTCCCAAACGTAGCTGTCGTAGAACTGGTGCGTCACGTCACCCTTGCCGGGCCCGAATCCCATCCGTGCGCCGTTCAGGAAAATCTCGTAGCGGCTATCGGCCGTCACGTGTAGATGCACGCGTGCCCCCGCCGGGTCGACGAGGGGGAATTCCAGTCGGAAGACCCGCACGGGGATGCCGCGATCGCGCGGATCGAACGCGTTGCATCCCTCGTCCGACCAAACCCAACACGCCCCGCAGGCCGGCGCAAAACCACCCGCTTCGGGGCTTCGACATTTCTCGTTGCTCAAAGTATTCAGGGGCATTCTACACAGCAGGTTGCTGTCAGATCGCGAATTGAGGAACGGAAGATCCCTTGCGATATTCGCGACGCACCAGGTGGTTGGCATCTGCGAGATCGAACTCCAGCTTGGGGGAATTCCATTTCAGTGTGGTCTGGGGAAACCGTGAGGCAATTCCGCCCAGTAGAATCGCCTCAGTGAGCGGCCCGGCATAGGCGAAGTCCGCCGTGGTTTTCCCTTCACCCCTGCAAGCTTCGACAAACTGTTCATAGTGTTTGAGCCCCGGAAGGTGAGGGCATTTGAAATCCTTGAACTTGGCGGTGGGAAACATCTTTGGCAGGTTGGGATGCGGCAGCAACATCACGCCTTCGGTTCCAATGAACAGGGAGCCGGAGGGCGGGAACTTTTCTCCCTCAATCAAAGCCATGATTTCGGCCGGCGGTCGGGATGTTCCATCATACCAGAAGACCGGCAGGGTCTGGGAATCCGTCAGGCTCGTTCCGGCGAAGATGAAATCAACCTTGCCGTTCAGCGCCCAGTTCCATTGGTTCGGTGCCGGTCCATCCGAACGAACGGAAAGAGGTGAGACCAGGCCGATCGATTCGAACACGGGATCGAAGATGTGGCAGCCCATGTCGCCAAAGGTTCCCGTGCCGAAGTCGAGCCGCTTGCGCCAGTTGCCGGGATGATAATATTTGTCGCCGATGAACGGACGGTCCGCACACACGCCCAGCCAAAGGTTCCAGTCGAGATCCGGCGGCACGGCATCGGACTTGTCCGGTCTTGCAGAGGGGTCGCCCCAGGACTTGTTGCACCAGGAGTGGACCTCCTTGATCTTGCCGATGGTGCCATCCTGCACGATCTGGACCGCCATGCGATAATAGGGCGACGAGTGGATCTGGATACCCATCTGCGTGACCAGGTTTTGTTTTTTTGCCATCTCGGTCATCTGGCGCACCTCGTAAAGGTCGTGGGCGAGCGGCTTCTGGCCATAGACGTGTTTGCCGAGTTGCATCGCGCTCAAGGCAATGGGCGCGTGCATATGATCGGGCGTCGAGACGTTCACCGAGTCGATGTTCTTGGCCTCCTTGTCGAGCAGTTCCCGCCAGTCCTGGTAAAACCGCGCATTGGGACAAAGCTTCCGCGCTTTTTCGGTGCGGCTCAAATCCACATCGCAAATCGCGACGATCTCCACGTTCTTGCAGTTGACGATGTTTGTCAGATCACCATACGCCATGCCATCCGCGCCAAAGCAGGCGTGGCGAAGCGTCCTGCTGGGCAGTTGGGCGAACAGGTTGCTCGTGATGAACGGCGCTCCAACTGTGGCAGCACCAAGGGTCTTGAGAAACGAGCGACGGGAATGGAAGCGATTCATTGCGTGCGCGAGCGCTCAGTCGAGCGACTTGATGAAAATATTGCGGAACATGACCGGGTCGTTGTGGCCGCAAAACCCGAAGTGCCCGCTGGCGATGTCCTTGCCGGGGTGCGGCTTGTCGTGCATGAATTCCGTGACCTTGCTGAGGTCGGCGTCGAGGATCACTGTGCCGTTGAGTTCGACCTTGATCGTGTGCCCGGTGACCGTGACTTCCTGGGAGTTCCACTCGCCGGTGGGGCGCAAAAATCCGCGCTTGGCAGCAACCATGCCGTAGGCCGACCCATGCGCTTGGCGGGGGTCAATCTTTGCATATTTCGGATTCTCGGAGTCGAGGACCTGGCATTCGCACATGCCGTCCAAGTGGGGCGCTCCTTTGCCAGGGTATCGGATGGCCAGGCCGTTGTTGCCGCCTGGGGGCAGTTTGAACTCGAGGAGCACGACGAAGTTTCCGAACTCTTCGTTGGTAAAAATCGTGCCACCCTTGCCAGGCTTGCACACGATTGAGCCGTCTTTCACCTCGTAGTTTGCGAGTTCGCCCGTCCAACCCTCGAGATCCCGTCCATTGAAAACCGACTTAAAACCGGGAGGCGGTTGGGTGGCTCCCGGGACAGAGCTGTCCGGTGTTTGGCCGCCTGACAACGAGGGAATCAAAATGGCCAGGAAGAGGACGGGGAGGCAGTGGAATCGGCTCACGCCAAAAAAATATCAAACCTTTTTGGCCAGGACAGGCTTTTTTGTTTCAGCACGGCGAGCTGTAGCTCCCCCGCAACAGGAGTTTCAAGCCAATGACGATGCTCTGCATCGCAGGCCACAGCTGGAATGAGGCTTGCGGAAGCCCTGTCCCGTGGGGCACATTCGTCGGGCGTGGCAGCATCGGATGCCGTCCGCAGCTTACTACTTATGACAAAAAAACTCGCTCTCCTCTTTTCCGGTCAGGGTGCCCAGTCGGTTGGCATGGGCAAGGATCTCTGCGCCGAATATCCTTCCGCGGCCGCGCTTTTCAAGCAGGCGGATGAAATCCTTGGATATCCGCTCTCGCAATTTGCCTTCGAGGGACCGGCCGAGGAACTGACCAAGACCTCGGTTTGTCAGCCTGCGCTCTACGTCCACGGGCTGGCGTGCCTCGCGGTGGTGAAGGAGAAGTTTCCGGAGCTGGATTTCCACGCCGCTGCCGGGCTTTCGCTCGGCGAGTTCACCGCGCATTGCGCTGCGGGGACATTCGATTTCGCGACCGGCCTTCGTCTTGTCGACAAGCGGGCGCGTGCAATGCAGGAGGCTTGCGACTCGACCGAGGGCGGAATGGCCGCGATCATCGGAGGAGATGAGGACCGCGTTCGTGACCTGGCATCTGCCGCCGACGTGGACGTGGCGAACCTCAATTCCCCCGGACAGATCGTTCTCTCCGGCGAATCTTCCAAAGTCGCGATGGCTGTCGGATTGGCGAAGGAATACGGCGCGCGCAAGGCGGTCGAGCTCACCGTTGCCGGCGCGTTTCACTCGCGACTCATGGAGTCCGCCTACCAGACTCTCAAGGTGGCGCTGGAGGAAACCCCGATGGCCCAGCCGCGCGTTCCGGTCGTCTGCAATGTCGATGCCACGGCGGTCGGCGATGCGGAAAATATCCGCCGCACGCTGGCAGACCAAGTCACCGGCAGTGTTTGCTGGGCTCAGAGCATCGAATACATGATCGATCACCTGCATATCACTAACTTCTTGGAACTCGGACCCGGCGGTGTCATTGCCGGGCTCGTCGGACGTATCCGCAAGGGCACGCCGGTCGTCTCGATCTCGAATGTCGCGACCCTTGAGGAGGGGAGTGCACTTTTGAAGGTGTCATGACCTCTGCGGGCAAGGATCTCGTCGAAGAAATTCTCGAGCTCAAAAAGCAGAGAAATGCGGTAATCCTTGCCCACAACTACCAGACCGCCGACATCCAGGAACTGGCGGACTTCGTCGGCGATTCCCTCGGGTTGAGCTATAAGGCGGCCGAGACCGGAGCGGATGTCATTGCGTTCTGCGGGGTCCATTTCATGGGAGAAACCGCGAAGATCGTGAGCCCGTCAAAGACGGTGGTGATCCCGGACATGGACGCCGGGTGCTCGCTTTCGGATTCGTGCCCGGCGGACAAACTGGCGGCTTATCTCGATGAACACCGGGAGAAGAACTATTACGTCATCGCCTACATCAACTGCAGCGCTGGCGTGAAGGCGCTCGCGGATGTCATCTGCACAAGCGGCAATGCTGTCAAAATCGTGGAGGCCACACCGAAGGACAGGAACATCCTCTTCGTTCCCGACCAGAACCTCGGGGCTTGGGTGACGGAGAAGACCGGACGTCCGATGGACCTCTGGCGGGGGAATTGCTATGTCCATGTGGAGTTCACGCGGGACAGCATCGACCGGATCCGCGCGGAGTATCCCGGCGCAAAAGTCGTTGCGCACCCGGAATGCACGCACGCGGTCCGCCTGCTTGCCGACGAAGTTTGCTCGACGGAAAAAATGATCGGCTACTGCCGGGATAGTGCGGCGAAGGAATTCGTCATCGTGACCGAGAGCGGGATGCTCCACCGGCTGCGCCGCGAGGTGCCCGGCAAAACTTTTATTCCGGGTCCGACCGACCTCTGCTCATGCGCCGACTGCCGGTATATGAAGCTCAACACGCTGGAGAAGCTCAGAAATTGTCTCGCCGACCTGAACCCGGAGATAACAATCCCCGAGAAGATCCGCACGAAGGCCGAGGTGGCCGTGCGCCGGATGCTGGAGATCTCGCGCTGAAGAAGAGCCTCCCGCGAAGGCGCGGAGACGCGAAGAGGCAAGCGTGTTTGCGAATGCGTGGAGAATATTTTCGAGAGAGTGAATCCCCCCAAGCGAGTTTCACAGCGGGCTCCGCGCCTCTGCGTGAAACTTATTCCCGCAGGAGTTTGCGGATCCAGAGGTCGTGGTTGTCGCGGGCGTTGATGGCCCGCAGGATTCCTTCCTTGTCGAGGATGAAGACGGTGGGGAGGGCGTTGATGCCGAGCGGACGGGCGACTGAGCTTTCCCATCCACGGCCGTCGTAGTTTGTCGGCCAGGATTCCATCTGGAATTCCTTCATTCGCTGGGATAGAGCGGATTTGTTCGTGTCGAGGCTGACCGTGGCGATGCGGAGGTTGGTTTTCGGAAGCTGATCCACCGTGCGGCGGAAGGACTGCATCCACATCAGGCTGTGCGGCGATTCGGCGGACCAGAAGATGAGGACGACGACGTTTCCTTTCTGCGCGGACGTGTCGAACGTGCCGCCCTGCACGGTGGGGAATTTCAGATGGAGCGGCTTGTCGAGCAAGTTGAGCCGGACGAGGTCATCCGCGATCCGGTGGTTCAGAGCATCTTCCTTGGAAAGGGCCTTTGCCTCGTTGAGGAGTTCGCGCTTGAGCGTGGGGTCGTTGTCGCAAATCGTCGCTGCCTCGGCCAGCAGCCTCGGCCCGCGCCGGTCGGTCGGGTATTTCGCAACGAAGTTCCTTGCCGAATCGATGATTGATCCGCGCATCTCGGACTCCCGGCCCATCATGCTCTGCATGAAAAGCGACACGCGCCTGAAGCCCGCGTCGGCGCGTTTATCTGCCGGGGTTCCGGGCGTTTTTTCCAACGCGGCAAGCATTCTCATCGCCTCGTCCACATCGTTTTGGACATTGTCCATCTTTCCCCTGGCTGCGAGGATGGCAGCGAGGCGGAGCCTGGCGTCGAAGGCGCGCGGGTCGCCGGGGTAAGCCGACAGGAATTTTTCGATGAGCGCCTGGTGTTTCGCAAAGTGGGTGCGAGCCAGAAGTTGAGCCTCCTCGCGGCTGGAGGGTTTTTTGCCAGGTCCGCTATCCAGCGCGACGATGGCCGTCCAGTCATCCTCCACGCCCGCCTGGGCGCAGAGCGGCATTAACAGAAGCGCGGCGAGAAGGAGGATTTTCATTTTTCGGGGATCCGGACGGTGGTGTGGATGGCGCGGTGGTCGCTGGCTTTATACCAGTTCCGCGCGTTGCTGACTCCGCTCCGGCTCATAATGATTTCCGGCCAGAGCCCGTTGCTCACGAGCAGATAATCGATTCGCGAATAGGTATCGGCCGCCGACCAGAAATGCGTCCATCGCAAGCCTTGGCGGTCGGTGAGAAAAAGATCGCGCATGCGGAGGGGTGATCCAGTTGTGCCGATGAGTTCCTTGATGGGCTGCTCGTTTTTTGTGTCGTTGAGGTCGCCGAAAAGCAAAAGGTTTGCGGCGGGATCCGACGTCAGAATCGCGTCCAGATGCTTCCGGAAAAGAGCAGCCTCTTTCGCCCGCATCGCCCGTTCGTCATATTCCGGAACCTGTCTGCGGGATTTCAGATGGGCCCCCACAAGGCGGAGTTTGTAGGAGTCGGAAAGTTGAACGGTGACATCGAGGATTCCGCGGCTGATGCGCTGCCTTGTTCCATTCAGTTCGAATGGCACGTCATCGACGGAATCGCGGGCGGTAATCGGATATTTGCTCAGGAGCGCGAGATGACGTTCCGGGTCAGCCCCCTTGACCCATTCGCGGTGGGGATAATCCATCCCGGCCGCTTTTAGCCTCCTTTGAAAGTCCTCAAGCATCGCCGCATCGCCCATTTCGACGAGGCCGAGAATGTCCGGTTGGATTTGTTTGAGCACGTCGATGACTGCGGAAATTTCCTCTTCCGGTTTTGGTGCGTCGGGAACGGTTTTCCCGTCTACCCGCCGTTCCATTTTGAGGTAATTTTCCAGGTTATAGGACGCGACGACGACGTCTTTCGCGTTCAGGGAAATGGCGAAGACGATGAGAAACAAAGAGACCAAGAGTCTCCTGCGCCATCCCGGTTTTCTGACGAACGGCCCCACGTCGGGATGCGTGCTCCCCGGGTTCAAACTGAAACTCAGGCCGGTTTGTGGGGCTGCTTGTCCAGGGCTTCCTTGACCTCGACTTCCGATGCGGACTTGTGCACTTCGCGCTCGAATTCCTCGCGGGCCTTCTTGAACTCCCCAAGGCTCTGGCCGATCCCGCGCGCCAACTCGGGGAGCTTCTTCGCGCCGAAAAGGATCAGGACGATCAGCAGGATGAAAATAATTTCCGGCGTCCCGGGCATCGAAAAGGCAAAAAGTGGAGGCGTCATGGAAAACAAATACGCCGGGAACCGCATGGACGCCAGTTTTTTTCAAGTAGAACTCGGTTTGCGACCGCTTGCGCCCTGCACTCGGTCATCACTGCGGATGTCAATGAGCCTCAGGCCTCGACAGCGACAAGGACTGCTCGAGATTTTTCAGGTAGAACCGATCCACCGGGTATTTGCGAAGAATAACAAAAGAAACGACCACCAGCGCCGGGCCGGAGAGAAAGGTCATGACGGCTATGTTGAAGGCTGCAGCAGGGGTTTGGGTTGCAGCTCCGGAGATGATGCCCGCCCAGTCCACGACCCAGCCGGTCACCAGGAGTCCGGCGGACATGCACGCTTTGAGGATAAAGGTAAAAAATGCTCCGTAGCTGCCGTCTTTGAGGACTCCAGTTTTGAGGAAATTGATCTCGGAAAGATCCGCGACCATTGACATGGCAAGGGGAGTCAGGATCCCGCATCCACCCCACCACAGCGCCTGTCCGAGCGCGAAGGCGACGAACCCGATGGGGATAGCCACACTACCCAGCGCAAGCGAGCTTTCCGGTTTCAAAAGCCCGCCCATGAACATCACAAACAGGGCGAGGCCGCCTACGATGGAAGCGAGCATTCCGATGTATCCGGTGGTCTTCTTGTCCATGCGTTGTGTCAGCGAGGCTTGGAGCAGAGCCCCGATGGCGAATGCCACCATACCACCGCCGTGCACCATGGTCTTGGCATCCGCAGGCAGCTTCATGAAGAACACGTAGGTGAACATCTGGATCTGGGAGACCAGCAACATCGCAAACTGCGCGATCGCAAAAAATCCGAAGACATACCAGGCCACTCGGTCGCAAAGGATCCCGCTGAGATCCTTCCAGAAGGCGCCGATCGTATTGCCCTCCAGATGTGCTCCCCGGTTGTCTTTTGCAGAAAAGCGGGTGGCCGCGACGCACAAAAGAATGAGGATTAGCGCAAAGACCGAGAGCACAATTCCCATATTCATGTAGTTTCCGGCCACCGTTGTTCCGTCGATGCGGCTCCCGTCCGGGCCCGTTTTGTCGCGGAAGAACATCGACCAGGCCAGTGCTCCGAAGAGGAGATTGACTGCCTGGTTGAATGCCATTCTGATTCCCTGCAGCCGGGAGCGATCCTCGTAACCGGGACAAATTTCGAAGCCGAGGGCGTTGTAGGGAATGCCGAAGACCGTCATGGCAAAGCGAACGGCCAGGTTTGTCCCCAGAACACAGACAAAGAGGGCTGTCGGTGAGTGGGTCCACCCCGGGAGGAGCCAGACAAGAAAGAACGTCACCGCCAGTCCGATCCCCCCCCAGAGAATATAAGGAAGGCGGGCCCCGTAGCGTGTCCGCGTGTTGTCGGTGACGTGGCCCATGACCGGATCGATGACCGCGTCAACGATCAGGCTGATGCTCAGGGCGATCCCTGCCGCGACAGCGCCGAGCCCGAGGACCTGCGTATAATACAGCATCGCAAAGTTCGAGATGCCATTGATGGTGATCGAGGTTGCTCCCTCTCCGAGGGCATAACCAAGAATTCTGGCGGTGGACACGCGGGGGGAGGGGGAGATCATCGGAATTGAGAATCCATAGGCATTCGGGACAGGATCGCAAGGGATTTCCTCCACTTGGATTCCGCCTGCCGGACCGGGGCCCGCTCTCCCCCTGTAGGGGCGCCGACACATCGGGATACGAGGCTTTCCAGGTCTTGATTTCGCCCCGCATTTCCTTCAGGGTCCCACTCAGTCTTGAGCTCAGATTCTAAAAAACCGGTCCGCATTCTCATCCTCACCGCCAGCATGGGGGAAGGCCACAACACGGCTGCGCGGAACATTCGCGATGCCATTCTGGCTGAGGCTCCGGGGCAGGCGGAGGTCCTCGTCGCGGACCCCTACACCCGCACGAATCCTCTCGTCAACCGTCTTGTGCAGTCGGGGTATACGATGGCCATCAACCGCTATCCCAGGGCCTGGAAAGTCGTCTTCGAGGTCCTGAGCAGGAAGGGGGTCGTCGAGGGCATGGGCCCGATGCTTTCCGAGCTGACGAATGCCGTTAGAGGGATGATCCGCGAGTTCCGTCCGGATGTGATCGCCTCGACGTATCCGGTTTTCTCGTTTCTGAACGCGAAGATCCGGAAATCCGACCCTTCGATGAAGGTGCCGTTTTTCACCATGATCACGGATTCCACGCAGATCAATTCCGCATGGTATCGCTGTCCTTGCAACGGTTCGATCGTGGCGGACGATCAAACTGCCGAGGTGCTCCGCCGGGACGGGGTGCCTCCGGATAAAATCCATGTACTCGGTTTCCCGGTCGGGCTGTTGTTTGAGACGCTGCATTCCATTCCGGCATCGCAGCCTTGGAAGGTTCTTTTTTTCCCTGGGGGGACATCCGCGCGGGCGGTGGCCACGCTTGAACTGCTCGCCGGGCTGGACAACGTGATCGTCGATGTGGTCACCGGCCGCAGAAAGGCTACCTACGACGCCATCGCCGCCGCGAGGCTTCCCCGCGCGGGAACCCTCACCGGATGGACCGATCAAATGCCACAGCTCATGGCCTCACATCATCTTTTCATCGGCAAGGCCGGTGGTGCGACAGTGCAGGAGGCGATTGCTTCGCGGATTCCCTTTCTGGTGAGCCATATTGTGCCCGGACAGGAGGAGGGCAACATTGCGCTGATCGAGCAGACCGGAATCGGTGCGCTTGCGGCCGACTCACCCGAGCAGATCCGCAATCAGGTGACGGGAGCTTTTGCAAACGATGGGGTGGTCTGGCACGCTTGGAAGAAGAACCTCGCCGTTCTCCAAAAGCCCTCCGCGTCCCGGGCCATCGCAAAATTTCTCCTCGCGCAGGCCTGAGGTTTTCAACTGTTGCGGTGGCGACGCCACGACTGCCTCATTCAGAGGCCGGGCTTTTGCTGGAGATTGTCGAGGAATTGCCGGATCGCCTGAACGACGGGTTCCGGTGGCAATTTGCTGAGGCGGCGGACTCCGTCCGTGTCCGGCGGCGCTTGGAATGCGGTCTGGTGTTGTGACGCCCGGTGCCAGTGCCCCAAATCGGATGGCCCGAAGAGGGTGAAGCAGGGAACCCCGAATGCCGCCGCAAGGTGTGACGCCGCCCCATCGACCGTCAGCACCATGCGCGCATTGGCGCACAGCCAGAGAAACTGCCGCGGGGTGGTGGAGAGGAATGAGCTGCCGGTTGCTGCGGCGATGCTTCCGCAATGGTCTCTCTGCCAATCCGCCCCGGCACTGGTGAGGACGATGGGGCAGTCCGGTCCGAGGGACTTCAGAACAGCGGTCCAGCCATCGACAGTCCACATTTTTTTCTTCCATCCGGAGGTGGCGTTGAGGAGCAGATACCGGCCCGGCTCCCACCCTTCCGGAGCCCAGTCGTCGGGAGGTCGGTTCAGAACCGGTGGCCGGAATGGCTTGGTGGAAGGAACGGGGGTGTGCTCCCAAAAATACTCGGCGATATACGAGTCGACCAAGTCCGGGTTTGATGTGCGGGGAAAGACGAATGGATGATACCAGTGGAGTTCCCATTTTTCGGGAGCGACAAGGTATTTGTTCCAGGCCGGCGCCAGAAACGAGCGCAGGGCGGATTTGTTGAGCGGATCAAAACAATACAGCGCTTTCAGGGGTCTGATCGGCAGTCCCTTGACCGCCTTGACCCCCTCCATGAGCGACACCAGGTCGGCATGCCCGTTGCGCGTCATCAATCGCACGGGCGCGCCATGATGATCGCGAAGGCGGGCGAGTGCAGGCTCAAGGAGAACCAGGTCACCGAGCTGTTTGTGGAAAGCGACATAGCATCCGGGCATTGGAATGAAAAATGTCGCCGGAATGCGCAGCGAGCTCAAGCGTGAAGGCAGACAAATCGCAGGTGAGGGGTCGGCAGGGAGGGCTGACACACTTCGATTCATCCCGAGTTAAGCCCCGCCTTGCGGTTTTCTCCGCACGACATAGTCTCGGGAAAATATGGACGAACGTCCCAATCCCACGCATTCCCACGGTGAGTTCAAGCTGCGCTACGGGCACCCGCTTCCATTCGGTTCCAGCCATGTCCCGCACGGCGTGAATTTTTCGATCTTCAGCGCACACGCCACCGGCTGCACTTTGGTCCTTTTTGAGCGGGGCGCCGCCGAGCCGCTGGTGGAAATTCCATTCCCGTCTGAATACCGGCTCGGCCAGGTCTGGGCGATGACGGTGGATGATCTGGACTACGAGAAATTCGATTACGGATTCCGGTTCGAAGGACCCTACGACCCGCGCGAAGGGCACTACTTCGATCCGAAAAATATCGTCCTCGATCCCCACGCACGGAAAATCGCCGGCCGCGAGGTCTGGATGGGCCGTCCGACCGTTACGCCGCCGATCCACCGGGGGAGGATTCCGCACGAAGAATTTTATTGGGAGCACAGCCGGCCGCTACGGAGCCCCGAGAGCGAACTCATCATCTACGAGATGCATGTGCGAGGGTTCACACGACATCCGAGTTCCGGCGTCCAGCATCCCGGCACGTTCGAGGGGCTTCGGGAAAAGGCCGTCTACTTTTCCGAGCTTGGTGTCAACTGCATCGAGCTGATGCCGGTGTTTGAGTTCGACGAATCCGAGAACACGCGCACAAATCCGGCCACGGGAGAGCCACTCTGCAACTACTGGGGCTACAGCACGGTGGGATTCTTTGCCCCGAAATGCAGCTACGCCGCCAGCGCCGAACTGGGCAGGCAGGTGCATGAGTTCAAGCACATGATGAAAACCCTGCACTCCGAGGGAGTCGAGGTCGTGCTGGATGTCGTCTTCAACCACACCGCCGAGGGCGGTGCGGACGGTCCGGTCATCTCTTTCCGTGGCATCGACAACAAGACCTACTACATGCTCGATGCCAAGGGACGGTTTTCCAACTACACCGGCTGCGGGAACACCGTGAACTGCAACCATCCGGCCGTGCGCGGATTTGTGATCAGCTGCCTGAGGTATTGGGCTGCTGAGTTTCATATCGATGGCTTCCGCTTCGATCTTGCTTCCGTGCTCGGTCGCGACTCCAGCGGTGCTCCACTGCTGAATCCGCCTCTTCTGGAGTCTCTTGCCTATGATCCAGTGCTCGCCGGCTGCGATCTCATCGCCGAGGCATGGGATGCTGGTGGTCTCTATCAGGTCGGAAATTTCCCCTCCTACGGGCGATGGATGGAGTGGAACGGGAAATTCCGCGACTGCGCCAGGAGGTTTTTAAAAGGTGACACCGGGGTGGTTGGGGAAATGGTCCAGCGCGTCATGGGGTCGCCGGACCTCTATTCGGCAGCGGGCCGCAAGCCCACCGCCTCCGTGAACTTCATCACCTGCCACGACGGCTTCACCCTCCGTGATCTTTTTTCCTACAACGAGAAGCACAACCTCGAAAACGGGGAAAACAACAACGACGGCGGGAACGACAACCACAGCTGGAACTGTGGAGTGGAGGGGGAGACCGACGATCCTGGGGTCCGCGAACTCCGGCTCCGCCAATGCAAAAACGCCATGCTCCTGCTCCTGGCAAGCCAGGGAGTTCCGATGATCTACATGGGAGACGAATGCGGGCACACCCAGCGGGGCAACAACAACGCGTATTGCCACGACGAGGATTGGAACTGGATGAACTGGGATCTCGACGCTGACGGAGAGGCGATCCTGCGGTTCACCAAGGCGATGATCGCCTTCCGGAAGGCCAATCCTGCTCTGCGACAGCCGGAATTTCTCACCGGACGCGACCAGGTCGGCAGCGGGTATCCGGACATCAGCTGGCACGGGGTGCTTCCCTGGAGGCCGGATTGGACTGCATCCAGCCGCTCGCTGGCTTTCATGCTCTGCGGCCGTCACGGCGAAGCAGCCGGTGGGCCGCCTCAGTTTCTCTATGTGGCGATGAATATGTTTTGCAAGCCCTTGGAATTCACCCTCCCTGTCCTCCCGAGAGGGATGTCCTGGCACATGTTCGCGGATACCGGACTGTCTGCGCCGGATGACATCACGGTTCCAGGGGGCGAGAAAATTCTCACCCGCCAAAAACAGTATTCCGTTCGCGAATGGTCCTCGATTATCCTCGTCGGCAAATAGGCATCGCACACGTGAGGATCCGCCCGATGGTTTTTTTATAAGAATCCCCTTGCATGGGGGGCACCCAGACGATACATATCGCCCCCTTTCTCCACATTCCAGCTTTTCCATGGCGACAAAATCCAAGAAATCCCCCAAGTCAACGGCTTCCAAAGCAAAACCTGCGCTCAAGAAGGCCGTAAAAAAGGTCCCTGCAAAGGCTGCAAAGGCAGTTAAAAAAACCGCACCCAAAGCTTCCGCCAAAAAAAAGCCAGCACCGAAGCCCGCGCCTAAAAAGAAGGCCGCCCCGGTAAAAGCCGCCAAGTCTGTCCGGCCTGCCTCACCTGCCAAAAAGGCAGCGCCCTCAAAAAAGGTTGCTCCCGCGAAGAAGCCAACTGTGTCAAAGCCGGCAGCCAAGATGCCGCTAAAAGCCCCGGTGAAACTGACTGGATTTCTTGCCAAGCAGCGGGACCGCCTGCTCGTGCTCAAGGACACGCTCCTTGATTCCATGAACGGCGTGGCGAAGGACAGCCTGCGCTCGCGTGCCGAGGGCAGCGAGGCATCCGCATTCGGAATGCACCAGGCCGATGCCGGCAGCGACGCCTACGACCGCGATTTTGCGCTCAGTCTCCTCTCGCTCGAGCAGGATTCCCTTTACGAGATCGACCAGGCACTCAAGAGACTGGAAACCGGCTCCTACGGGGTCTGCGAAATATCCGGCAAATCAATCCCGCACCCCAGACTTGAAGCCCTGCCCTTCACCCGCTACACCGTTGAGTGTCAGTCGGAGATCGAGAAGCGCAACCGCTTCAGCCGGGTCCGCCAGCCGGTGACATCGCTCTTCGGCCTTGGCGACGACGAGGGCGGGGACGACGACGACGATTCATCAACCGACAGCAAAGACTAGACCATGGCACAGGAAAACATCACGCTCGAATGCACCGAGGCGAAAGCCGAGGGGAAACCCGCTTCGCGTTACATCACCACACGCAACAAAAAGAGCCCGCGCACACCGACCCGCCTCGAGAAGAAAAAATACAACCCCTTTCTCAAGCGTCACACGCTCCACCGCGAAATCAAATAACCTGATATGCAGCCGAAAACTCCTCAACGCCGTACCAACTTCCGCAAGGCGAACAAATCGATGCCACGCCGCCGCGTGGACCTCAACCTCGAGGCGATCGATTACAAGAACCCCGACCTCCTCAAGCGATTCGTCACCGAGAGCGGCAAGATCCTTCCCCGCCGCGTGACCGGCATGTCCGCACGCCTCCACCGCAAGATCACCAGCGAAATCAAGCGGGCCCGCGCGGTGCTTCTGATGAAGTAAATTTTTTCCCGGGCCACCCATGAATCTTTCCTGGCTTGGCCAATACCGCGACGTCGGGATTCTCATCCTGCGTGCGGGCATCGGGATCATGATGGTCCTTCACGGCTGGCCGAAGCTGGCCGGCGGTCAGGCCGCATGGGAGAAAGTCGGTGGGGCGATGGCCTTTCTCGGGATTTCCTTCTGGCCTGTTTTCTGGGGATTTCTTGCCGCCATGAGCGAAACCCTCGGGGGCGCGCTTCTTGCGGTTGGCTTTCTCACCCGCTGGGCGGCTCTGGCGATGACCTTCACCATGGGTGTAGCCACGGTGATGATGTATCATGTCAGCAAAGGCGACTTCGCCGAATGGAACCATCCCGCCGAAATCGGCATCGTGTGCCTCGCCCTCGTCGTGATCGGTGCCGGCAAATACAGCGTGGACCGGTCCTGACCGGCCAGTTCCACTGCTGAGTCCGCTACTTCTTCTGGAACGTATCCGCAGGGGAGAGGACATACTTCGGGGCCTCTCCATCCAGCCACGCCTTCGCTGCGGGATCGCCTTTGAGGAAGACGTCCCAGAATCCAGTCGAAAGGGCGCGGATGCTTTTGTGATGGAGAGGGTTTCTCCTCGTCCCCGCGACCGTTCGGTCCGTGAAAGCAAGGTGCTCAGCGCCGTTTAGAACCACCTCATATTTTCCACCCGGCGGCAGCGCAGGAAAAACCCCGAGCCGGGCGGAGATATCCTGCGGCCCGAGGATGGCGATGTCGTTCGTGCCGGTCATGAGCATCCACGGGATCTTGACCGACTCAAATGCCTTGATGGCCGACCCTTTTGCGGGGACGCTCGGGCTCAGGCACAGGGCGGATTTGATGCGGGGATCTGTAAATTTGGTCCCGACCCACGGGAACGTTTGTCCGCTCACGGCCTGGGTGGTCAAGGCGCCGAACGAGTGTCCGGCCATCCCGATCTTCTCAAGGTCAAGCCGGTCGTTCAGCGGGTGCGAAGGTTGGGAATTCCAAGCGCCGAGTTGATCGAGCACCGTGTGAATGTCTTCGATCCGGAGCACCAGGTTCTTTGTGGTCGCCGCCTTTCTCATCGCCCGCATCGGGTCCTCCGATCCTTTCAGGATGGATTCATCGCTGCCCGGATGCTGGACGAACACGACAACATATCCGCGTCCGGCCCACTGCTCGCCCAGATAGGAACAGGCTTTGTTCGAGCCTCCGAGTCCGTGGCTGAAGAGAATAACGGGTGCCGGACCGGCCGCTTTTGGAAGGACCACCAGAAGGGGAAGGCTCCGTTTTGCATCTCCAGCGACGAGATCAAGTGATTTTGTGCCTGTGTCCGGGAGCGCCAGGGGATCATATGCCGCTGGAGCAGCACCCGCGAGGGAGGCAAATACCAGCGTGCCGAGCGTGAGGATGAATTTCATACAAGTGGAAACACGTTTTGCCGCCGGAAGTTGCCGCAATCTTTCTCCAGGCCGGACAAACTTTGGGTTTATCGAAATCCCTGTTCATGACAAGAATTCCCGATGTCTGATTCGCAGAGCAGCATCCTGGTCATCCGCGGTGGTGCGATCGGGGATTTCATTCTCACGCTTCCGGCGCTGCATCTCTTGCGGGAGGGGTTTCCCGAATGCCGGATCGAGATCATCGGCTACCGGCACATCTGCTGCGTCGCGGAGGGCCGGTTTTATGCCGATGCGGTGCGCTCGATCGAGTATGCGCCGATGGCCGGATTCTTCAATCCGCGCTCGGATCTCGACCCCGGGCTCTCGGAATATTTTGCCGGATTCGGACAAGTCATCTCTTACCTTTTCGACCCGGACAAATTTTTCGAGGGCAACCTGAGGCGCTGCGGGGTGAAAAACCTGATTGTCGGGGACCCGAGGATTTCGGTTGCAGCGCATGCCTCCCGCCAACTCGCCCGCCCGATGGAGTCTCTCGCCCTTTTTCTGGAGGACGAGGCGGCCCGGATCTATCCCGCGCCTTCCGATTTCGCGGCAGCGGATGAGCTTCTGCGCGGCCTCGACGGACCGATTGTCGCGATTCACCCGGGCAGCGGATCGGAAAAAAAGAACTGGCCGCTCCCGGCATGGAGACAGCTGATCAACCGGCTCCTGAATTTGCGGGCAACCCTGCTGGTTGTCTCCGGAGAGAGTGATGCCGGGCGCACGCTGGAGTTGAAAACGGAATTTTCCGGGAGGCTTGTCTTCCTTGAGCACCTGCCGCTGAGCGTTCTAGGGGCAGTGCTGGCCCGCTGTGCCTTCTTCATCGGCCACGACAGTGGGATTTCCCATCTGGCCGCCGCCGCCGGCACGGAGTGCCTCGTCCTTTTCGGCCCTACCGATCCGGTTGTCTGGGCGCCGAAAAGCGCGAATGTCTTGCGCGCGCCGGGGGGATTGCTGCAGAACCTGAGTGTCGAGGTTGTCCTTGATCACCTGCCGGAAACGTTAAAACCCCGATGAAAGAGACCCTCATTGCCGTCGATCCCTCGTTGCGCGGCACCGGCTATGCCCTGCTCGAACGCGAGAATGGCAAAATCCGCTGCCTCCTTTTCGGGGTGATCAAGAATCAACCCAGGCTGACCGTCTCCGGCTGTCTGGTTGCGATCCATGAACAGCTCGGCGACGTGATTACCCGGTTTTCCCCTGAGGTGATGGCGATCGAGAGCGTGATCTACGTGCAGAGTTTTCCGACGGCGATCACGCTCGGCTCCGCGCGCGGTGCCGCCTTGCTGGCCGCTGCCCAAAAGGGCCTTCCCATCCACGAGTATGCCCCGCGCCGTGTCAAGCAGGCGGTCGTTGGCAACGGCGCCGCACAAAAATCCCAGGTAGCGTTCATGATCCGCGCTCTCCTCGGGCTTACCGTCACACCGCCGCCGGACGCCGCCGACGCGATGGCGATCGGCCTCACCCATTTCCAATCCGCCGACGCCGCAGCACGCCGCCGGGTTCCCCTCGACCGCGTATGAAAGTCCTCGACCTCGGCCGCATCGAATACTATGCCGCCCTCGAAATTCAGGAACGATATGTGGAGGAACTCGTATCCGGGGGAGGGGAGGAAGTCCTTTTGCTGCTCGAACACGAGCCGGTTTACACGATCGGACGCACGCGCGATCAATCGAGCCTGCGCGCGCAGCTTCCCCATCCTGTTGTCGAGACAAACCGCGGTGGACAGGCGACGTATCACGGTCCCGGCCAGCTCGTCGGGTATCCGATCCTGGACCTCAACACCCGCGCTCGCGATCTTCACCGATACCTGCGTTTCCTTGAGGAAATCCTCATCCGCCTCTGCGCCTCATATGGGGTGGAAGCTTCGCGGAAAGAAGGTCTCACCGGAGTCTGGGTCGGACCGCGCAAAATCGCCTCGCTCGGGGTCGGTGTCAAAAAATGGATCTCGATGCACGGGTTTGCCCTCAACGTCCTACACTCCTCGCTGGACGGCTTCACACACATCACCCCCTGCGGCATCACCGGTGTCGAAATGACCTGTCTGGAAAAGGAGGCCGGCGCGCACATTCCCATGACGGAAATCTCCACCCGTGCAGCGGAAATATTTTCCGTGCAACTGAGAAACTGGGGCGGCTCCGGCTTTTGATATTTGTGCTCACCCGGCGTTCGGAGCGCATTAAGGAGAGCGGACATCTTCCATCTGGTGGTGCATTCACCAGAGATTGACTCCCATCGTATACTACGGCAGAATTTTATTCCCTTATGAAGCCCCTCCTTTTCATTCCCCTCGTCCTGAGTTTTACGCTGTCCCTTCACGCCGGGGACACCTGGACAAATCTTTTTGATGGAACGAGCCTCAAGGGCTGGACCCAGCTCAACGGCACGGCGACATACAAGGTCGCCGACGGGGCGATCGTCGGAACGACAGCGACGGGCAGTCCGAATTCCTTTCTCTGCTCCGACAATCTCTATGGAAACTTCGAACTCGAATTCGAGGTGAAGGTTGATGACAAACTCAACTCGGGCATGCAGATCCGCTCGGCGCAGAAGACGGCGGACGCGGCCAACCCGCAGAGCCCCAAGAAAAACGAAGCCCCCGGCCGCGTTTACGGCCCGCAGGTGGAAATCGAGGCAAGTCCCGGTCAGGCCGGATGGATCTATGGTGAGGCAACCGGCCGGAACTGGCTTTCCCCCGAACCCAAGGAAAAAGACCCTGCAAAAAATCAGCATTCCCTGATGAAGAACGGGGAGTGGAACAGCTTCCGGATCATTGCACAGGGACCCCGCATCCAAACTTTTATCAATGGCCAGCCGGTTGCCGACCTGACCGACGACGGAATTTTCCAGACCCATCCGAAGGGATTCCTCGGTCTTCAGGTCCACGCCATCAAGCCTGGCGATGGTCCCTACTCGGTGGCCTGGCGCAATATCCGCATCAAGGAACTGCCCTCAAACTGAACCTGCGTGGCAGGGCGACCGGTTCCCCTAAGTCCGGTTACTGAGCATTCTTGCTGCCAGCCGGATTGCGGCGACCATGCTGTCGGGTTTAGCGACCCCTTTTCCCGCGATGTCGAATGCCGTACCGTGGTCCGGGCTGGTCCGCACAAACGGCAGGCCGAGCGTCACGTTCACACCGGTGTCGAAGGCGTGGAGTTTCAGCGGAATGAGGCCCTGATCGTGATACATGCAGAGCACGCCGTCAAAATCACCTGCGATCGCCCGGTGAAAAATCGTGTCCGGCGGGTGGGGGCCTGAGAAGCAGCCGGTTCCGGTGGATTGCAGTTCGGCGACGGCGGGGGAAATGATTTCAATCTCCTCGCGCCCGATGTCTCCGCCTTCGCCGGCGTGGGGATTGAGCCCGGCGACAGCGATGCGCGGTGCTTGGTGCCCCATCCGTTTCAGGAATCGGGACAGGAGGCGCCCGACCCGGACGATCTCACTTTGCGAAAGCAGCCCGGACACGTCGCGAACCGGCACATGGACGGTGACCAGCGCCACGGTGAGTCCTCCGCCGGTCAGGCACATGGCAAAATCATCCACTCCCGCCCGCGCAGCGAAGAATTCTGTCTGGCCGGGAAACTCGTATCCGACTGCGTGGAGTGCATTTTTCGAGACCGGTCCGGTGACGACCGCCTGCCAGGAACCGGAGAGAAGCTTTGCTGCGGCAACTTCCAGGGCGGCTGCAGCCGCGCGGGCTCCCGCTTCTGTCGGAATCCCTGGCGCATAGCCGGACATCTCCCCGATGATCTCGTAACGAAAGCCTTCAGGTGCGGACTCCATAGCCGCGCGGATGACTTCCGGTCCGACGCCCGCCGGATCTCCGGATGTGATGCCGATGACGGGAATCATTTCGGGAGTTCCGGGGTGAACCGCTGGGCGAGCGGCATCCGGCGGCCGATGCCGAAGGCTCGTCCGGTGACCTTGAGTCCCGGGGCTGCCTGCTCGCGCTTGTATTCGTTGAGGTCCACCCGCCGGACCACCCACCGGACGGTGTCCGCATCGAACCCGCGCGAGATGATGTCCGCCGTTCCCTGGTTTTCCTCGACGTAGAGGCGAAGGATTTCATCGAGCACCTCGTAGGGCGGAAGCGTATCCTGATCGGTCTGGTCTGGTCGGAGTTCCGCGCTGGGCGGCTTCTCGATCGTTCGTCTCGGGATCACGTCACGGCCGGCTGTTTTGTTGATGAACTCCGCCAGCCGGTAAACCATCCCCTTCGGGAGATCGGAAATCACGGCGAGTCCGCCGCACATGTCTCCGTAGAGCGTGCAATAGCCGACCGCAAGCTCGCTCTTGTTTCCGGTCGTGAGGAGGAGGTGGCCGTGTTTATTCGAAAGTGACATGAGCGTCAGCCCGCGCAGACGGGCCTGCATGTTTTCCTCGGTGATATCCTCCGGCTTCCCATTGAATGCCTCCACCATCTGGGATTTGACCGCATCGAATCCGCCGGATATGGGGATCGTCAGGCACGCCATGCCAAGGTTTTTCGCCAGCAGGAGCGCGTCCTCGACGCTGTGTCCGGAGGAGAACGGCGACGGCATCGCGACACCGGTCACATTTTCAGCGCCAAGGGCTTCGACAGCGATGCATGCCGTGACCGCGCTGTCGATTCCCCCGCTCAGCCCCAGCACCGCCGACCCGAAACCGCACTTGGACATGTAGTCGCGAAGCCCGAGAACCAGTGCGTCGCGAAGATCTCGAAGATCGCCGGCTTCCGCCTGTTCGGATTGTTCTCGTGCCCATGGAATGAGGGTGGTCCGGGATTCTCCCTCGTAGAATTCCACCTCGTGGTTCATGTCGCCGATATCGAGAAGAAACGAGCCTTCGCGGAATCCCGGGGCCTGCACCCAGATCACCCCGTCGGCAGTGGCTGCGAGGGAGTGTCCGTCAAAGACGAGCTGATCGTTTCCGCCGACAGCATTGCAGTAAAAAAATGGAACCCGGTGCCTGCCGGCCTGCATGCGGATCATCTCCCGCCTCTGCGCGGGTTTGCCGATTTGAAATGGGGAGGCGCTGAGGTTCAGGATGGCGGCCGCACCGGCGACGACGAGATCGTGAACCGGGTCCCGGTTGTAAAGCCCGCCCGGCAGGTAGGCTGGCGTCCAGATGTCCTCGCAGATCGTCACGCCGATCCTGCGTCCGGCGATGTCCACGGGAGCAACCGAGCGGGCGGGCTCGAAGTAGCGCGCCTCGTCGAAGACGTCGTAGGTCGGCAGAAGGGATTTGAAGACCTTGCGGACCGGCCGTCCGGCCTCGAGCACGGCGGCGGCGTTGTGAAACGGTCGTCCGGAACCGGTAAGATTTTTCTCAACATATCCGACCAGCCATGCTGCGGAGCGCACCTTCGAGTGCAACTCCTCCAGCGCCCGCAAATTCCCGGGGACGAAATCGGATTTGAAAAGGAGGTCCTGTGGCGGGTAGCCGGTCAGCGAGAGCTCGGGGGTCAGGATGATTTCCGCCCCTCGGGTTTCCAGTTCCCCGCAGGCCTCCGCGAGCCTGCGGGCGTTGCCGGCGAAGTCGCCGACGACGGTGTTGATCTGGGCGAATCCGATTTTCACCAGAACCCCCATTGCTGGGTCATCATGATATAGAGGCCGAGCCCGAGGTTTGTGATCGCGTGTGCCGCGACGCATGCGGCCAGGCTTTTTGTTCTCACGGCAAGGAAGTTGTAGATCAATCCCGTGAGAAACGCAGCCGGCCAGTCAGGCATCGAATGCACCAGCATGAACAGCCCGGCCACCCCGAAGAAGGAGAGTCGCTGGTAGGTTCCCAGTGCGACGGATTCAAAATCCTCGCGGATCAGGTAGCGCATCAGAAATCCGCGCCAGAAAATCTCCTCCACCAGCGGGACGACCACGACCAGCCGCGCGAACCGCGCCACAACAGTCAGCCAGTAGAGGAACGGGTTCTCGGAAAAAACCGTGGGATCAAATCCCCCGGTGCGCGGCGGACTCCCGAACAAAAGTTGGGGTGAAAGCCAGAGGGCAAGCGCGAGCACGCCGGCCGTGATCGCCGCAATCCATCCGCCCCGTGCCCCGAAATTGTAACGCTTCCAAAAAAAGACGAGAGCCGCGCCGCAGAGCAATGTTTGGAGCGGATAGACCCAGAATTCCGGCCTGCTGAGCAGGAGATTTTCCGGCGATCCAGCCGTGTTCTTGACCGCTCCGGCGAGCGCGAGCCCGCCCATGAACACAGCAAAGGGAACGACGTAGGGGGCGATCTGGGTTGAGGATTTACGTTCCATTCCTCCCTCCTTCATAACCGAAATCTGCCTTCCGTGGGAACACTTTTGCTTTCCGATGCCCCTTTCGTTCTGCTACTCTTCCCCGCCGTGACGAAAAACCCGGTCTACTATTTCTTCCACTCCCCCGGGAATGTGGGTCCGCTCGTCCTCCGCGTTGCGGTTGCCGGGATCTTCTTTTACCACGGCACCCAGAAGGCGCTCGGTTGGTTTGGCGGGGCCGGATGGCAGGGCACGATCGATTCCTGGACATCCACCACCGGGCTCGGACTCCCTTATATTCTGGCCTCCCTTGCAATGGTGATGGAGCTTGCGATCTGCCTTGCCCTCTTTTTTGGATTTTTCACCCGGCTGGCCGGGCTGGGGGTGGTTGTCACCATGACCGGTGCCCTGATCATCCTTGGCCGGAGCACTCCCGTCTTTTCGGATCTGGAGTTTCCTCTCATGGTCTGGGCAGCCGGGCTCGCCATTTTCTGTCTCGGTGGGGGGGCTCTCTCGATCGACCGCGGCATCAGCAAAAACCTGCTCCCGATCGTTGGATAAATCCGGCCCGCTTGGAAAATCTCTCCGCGTGGCTGCCGTGGGCACGGGGCTCTTCACAATATTATATTGCGCGCTCGCGGCGGGACTTCTCCGGCGCTGGTTTGCCCCGTCAATTCCTCCGGTTGAGCGGCTTGACCCCGTGACATTTTTCCGTCCGCTCAAATCCGGCGAACCAGGCCTCGCGCGGAATCTCGAAATGTTTCTGGAGGCCGTCGAGCCGGGTGACCGCGTTCTTTTCGGTGTCCACTCGCCGGAGCAGCGGGAACTTTGTCTCGGTCTGGCCCGGAAGTTTGCTCATCTGGACATTTACTGTCCGCCACTTGATCACTTGAATTGCCTGAATCCGAAAATCGAAAAGCTCCTCCAATTGGAACCTTTTGCGAATCACGACCGGTGGATCGTCCTCGACAGCGACACCATGGCAGGACCGGAATTCCTAACCGCTTTCCGTGCCGAATGGCAGGAATCAGGTGCCGATGCGTTTTCTGCTCCCTACGTGTTTGCACCTCCGGAAAATCTGCCATCGCGGCTTGATGCGGCCGGAACCGAGCTTTCCCTCTGGCCCGGCGTGGCGATTCTGCGTGAGGCTGGCCGCGTGGATTTCCTCACCGGTGCCTGCATGGCGGTGAGAGCATCTGTCCTCCGTTCGCTCGGAGGATGGAATGTGTTCGCGGATGAACTGGCCGATGACAACGAACTCGGACGCGCTGTCAGCCGGTCCGGTGGGCGTGTCGGGATTTCAAAGTGCGTCGCAACGCTCTCGCCTCCCCGCGCGAATGGGGCGGATTGGTTGCTGCATCAGCACCGTGTGTTCGCGACATTCCGGAGGTGCAATCCGTCGGGCTTTCTCGGGCTGCCACTCACATTTGGATCGGCCTTTTCCTTTCTTTCTCTCGTTTCAAACCCGCTTTCCCCGGCGCTCTGGCTCCTGCATCTCGTCGTCTCGATCAGCCGGCAGGGCGTTGCCAATGCGCTCCCCGGTCGCCGCCGATCGCTCTCAGCCGTCTGGATCACCGGCCTAGTGGAACCGCTGTTCTGGGCGGCTTCCCTCCTGCCGCTCCCGGTTCGCTGGGGCGGAAAATGGATCAGGCTCGCCCCTCCTGATTCCTCACGCCGATCCCGATGAAGGCTTCTTCGTTTTCTGGTTTGACTTGGCCGGGCAGTTCAGGTGAAACTCAACATTCGCTCAAGCAGCCGTAGCTCAATTGGATAGAGCATCTGACTACGGATCAGAAGGTTGAAAGTTCGAGTCTTTCCGGCTGCACCACACCTCATCAATGAAGTGGGCGGCTTAAAAGATGTGGTATAAAGCGCTCCCCGCCAGATGGTTTTGGATTTTGGCTCTCCACCAAACAATGGGGATGAGAGACATTGTTGATGTTGATGGTTAACCGCACTGAGCGATGACGCGCAGGCGGTAGTTGTTGAAGTTTTTGAAGCCGTAAGCCCGGCGTTGAATGAGCTTCATCTTGCGATGGAAGCCCTCGGTAATGCCA
>Ga0247840_10003519_pt1 | contig 26308 bp, 29 predicted proteins | sample LaCruzMarch2015__FD_192404 | JGI IMG/M metagenome (GOLD analysis project Ga0247840, IMG submission 192404) | Freshwater microbial communities from meromictic Lake La Cruz, Castile-La Mancha, Spain - LaCruzMarch2015_17m | ecosystem: Environmental > Aquatic > Freshwater > Lake | place: Spain...
AAGGAACAGGGTCGTTCAAAAAGCAAAGGAAGTATTGGACGATTGAAGAAGGTCTGGCTAATGGACTAGAACTTGCAAGTGATAATCCTGTGGATGCTGTGTTGAATAAAGTAGGAGAATTGCGTACCTATTATTCAGCACATAAAACGATAGCAAAGATGAAAGAAAAAGGAATATGCAGATTCGTTTCTACGAAAGGTACGCCACCAGAGGGCTGGCGCACTTTAAAGGATAAGATCGCTAAGATTATTGCCCCTAAGGATAATGTCATAATAAGGCACATAGATCAATTCACGACAGAAGGCAGTACGCGTTCTAATTTAGAGGCTATGCTTCGAGAGTATGGTGCTACAGATACTTCTTTACCAGAGGGTCAGCAACGTTTTACGAGGGATGAAGTAGTAGAAATACTAAAACGAAGGTTAGATAAAGAATTTATCAGAACAGGAGATTTATATTTCCCTGACATGGTAGCTACATTATTGGAAAGAACAATGTCAGATGGTCTCAGGGGTAACGTGTTTTTCACAACGTATTTAGGTACAGCTAATGTGCTCAACAGGATGCAGTTAGGCATATCAGCTTTCCACGCAGGCTTTACTTCGATGGATACAGCGATTTCTAAATCTTCATTAGCAGTGAAACATCTTACTACTGCTGTATCTAAAGCTAGTGGTGGTACGCCAGCAGGAGGTCTTACGCCAGCAGGGCATGTTATGGAAGCCGCAAAGGCTACTTTAATGACCATACCAGCGTTCATTTTTACTGCGAGAAAAGGTCAAGCACTACGGGAGGCGTATATCAAAGGTACTGATGTACCAGAACTTGCACAAAATGTCAAAGATTTACTCACGGGTGGGGGTAGTCAAGGTATGGATATGGCGTACCAACTGTGGACTGGAAGTAATACGGGTGCAATTAATAGGGCGAGGGATATCGCAGCAAACGGTAAAATGGATCTGAAAACAGTAGGTAAGGTGTTAGGTACTGCTATGGATACCGCGAATGTCATTCCTAATTGGGTAATGGAGAACCTAGTTCCGTGGCAAAAGTTTGGTGTTTTCGCTGATATTATGAAGTATGAACGTCAGAAGAATCCTAACATGACAGAAAGGCAATATCAAGATGTTTGCGTTAAAGCTTGGGCAAGCGTAGACAACAGACTCGGACAGTTGGTGTACGATAACCTATTCTTACACGCAACGACAAGGGATATAATGATGGGCTCTACGCGTGCTCCTGGATGGTTTATCGGTACTGTGCGTGAAATAGGCGGTGGTATTTATGATGCAGCCCTTAATAGTGCTAGGTTAACAACAGGTGCGTTTGGTGGAAGGTCTAAGGCAGAACTCACACATAGGACGAGTTATTGTATAGCTCTTGGTATTACTGCTGGTGCGGTTGGTGCTGTGTTTAATTATTATATGACGGGTGAGCCACCTAAGAGTATGAAAGATTGTTACTTCCCTCGTACTGGTATGAAGGATGCAAACGGTGTAGAAATTAGGTTATCATTACCATCATACGTGAAGGATGTATATCATTTTGGGAAAGACATCAGTACCTTAAGTACAAGTACGTTGGTCAGTAAGGTACATCCTATGGTCAGTCTTATCAACGAAGTAGTTTTCAAGAATAAGAATTTCATGAACACTGAGATACGCCACAAAGGGGATAGCGGGTTACAGCAAATGAAGGATATAATAGCACACATAGCGGGGCAATCTACTCCTTTCGTACTACAGCAAATTCTCAAGTTGGGTGAAATACCAATTCCTAAAGCACAGCAGGCGAAATTGCGTAATCTGCAGCTGGCAGGAATGGTTGGTATCACGCCAGCACCTAAGGAAATAGACAAGACTCCAGCGGAGAAGATGCTTGCCACAGTGTATGACGAAAGACCGCAGAGTAAGGCTAACACTAAAGAGGAAGCGGATAGGAATAAACTTAAAGGTCAACTACGCTCTTCCTATTACTTTGATGAGAAAGCGACAGAGCCGATGATACAACAGGCAGTAGAGAAAGGTTTGATAACACGTGATATGGCGTATGATATAAGGCATCAATCCTCTTGGTCTTTGATAAAAAGGCAGACACAGAATCTTGAAATTGATGAGTTAATCAAAGTATACGAAGTTGCTTCCGATAAAGAGCGAGCAGAAATGGAAGATAACATCCGCGTTATTATAAGGAATCTAAGACGTAAGGAAGATAAATTTAAAGAATACGAACCAGAATTGAAGAGACTAAAATTAATAGGAGGGTAAAATGTATGGCGAAAAAGAAAACAGTATCCGTATTACCAGCACCAGCACCATTAGAGGATAGCGGTATACCCCAACAACTGAAGAAGAAAATCGTAAAGAAGAAACCAAGAAAGAAGAAAACACCTTTTAATCCTAACGCTATTATTAAAGGGGTGATGAAGTGAGTAATGCAAGCTATGGTTTTAGTAGAAGGACGCAATTCGAATACACTATCAATGTCTTAGCAACGGAAAGGAATGTTGAAAAGACGTTCACACAACTACAGCCCTGGAGTAGGCACATAGTGGATATAAACAACACCAGTGCAGATGTTGACATTACAGTAACGGGATATGCTGTAGTAGAGCTTTCTAATGGCAGAACGATTGACGTGGAAGTATTCACGCAGAAGGTAGGTTTTGGTAACGATGAAGTGCTGAAAGATTGGGGCTACATGGTTACGGGCAGATTAAAGATTATAGTACTTTGTGATAAAGATCCCACGGCGGCGTTCGATGTTGAAATAATTATGCTGGAGGTATAATATGTCGACTACGTACTTATACGTGGCGTACAGAGAAACTGGTGCTCCAGCTTTCAAAGTTAAAGTAACGCCACTGGATGATGAAGATAAACCCTGGGCTGGTGTAGAACCTAAGAACACTTTCAGGAAAGGTACGGTATCTTTCAGCGGGTTAGCGGGCAAGGATGTTAAGTTCTTGCTCGAACGCCCTGACGTAGCTATACCGTATAAACAGACTACAGGCATTTATCCGATACCAGAGAATGGTCGAGACCATGTGTACTTCGATAAATTCGATTACGTTATCAAATGTCGCATTGACGTTACACTAAGTCAGGGAGATTTTATTTGTGCCAATCAACCTTTTAAATTGTTTAGCCACAAAGGTAAATTCAATCAAGAAGGCGTGACAGACGAGAATGGTAAGTTCACCTTCATGGATAAGCCGATAGACAGTTGGTACTTAGAAGTGGAAAATTTGGCTGGTGATAAATTCCGATCTAAATTATTCATCACCGAAGAAGAGCGTCCTACGGTATTTAGTTTCGACAATATCCCTTTTGCCACGCTCACCATGAATGTTCGTAGTCTGGATGAAGAGGGCGTTGACGGTACGTATAAGTGTGTTGACTGGGACACTCGTAAAATAGTGTATGCTGAAGGTATAATGGATGGGGGGCTAGCTTGTGATGCTAAAGTGCCCAAAAGGAAAATGGCTCTCGTGTTTACGAGAACTGCTGATAATAAAGAATGGACTTATCCAGATACTTACCTATCTGATTTCGGCAGTAATCTGCAGTGTATTACTGATGGTTTTCCTATTAATACTACCTATGGTTCTGTTGACGTATCTGTATACCAGAAATTGGGAGAAGATACGTATGGCTTTAATGCGGAGGGTGAATGTGTTATAGCTGTTGCTTCTACGGGTAAAGAAAGGTACAAAGGACAACCCAAAGCAGGTCATGTTATAACCCCGATAGTTGTAGGTAAGTACATAGCTACCTACAGCATAGAAAATAAGTCTTTTAAATCTGTAGTTTTTACTGTAATCAAGGATGAAACAGCTAAGACTGATGTGTTGGTACAGAATTGCGATTGCCACGTGGTAGCTAAAGACTTACGAGGTAACGTAATCAAAGGTTCTTTTGGTATCACTCAGGTAGGTCATACCGCTACAGAGGATTACGAAGGCGACAATACAATCAAGACTTTCAGAGAAGCAGGGGATATTAAGGTAACAAGAAAACTTGATAATGTGAGTGTCACTCGTAACATACCGTTAATTACGTTCGACCACCATCTAAGTATTCACGATTTCCCTTTGGTTACGGGCATAGTGGATATCCATTTATACCAAAAGATTACAGAGGTATTCGATTTACACAAGATAGGTATTGTAACTATCTATAAAGAAGACAACGAAGTAGTTGCTACTACCGAACCAATTAATGGTCACGCTATACTTCACCTTTCTATATATGACAAGTATCATGGTAAGTATACGTTGGATGGTGAGGATTACACTATCGCACCTTTCACAGTAGCTTTCGGTGAACCTTTGAATATAGACAAGCCGATACCAGCTTACACGATAGACCTTACTGTTAGAGACGTGAGAAAGAAAGGTATTGTTGGTACATATGCTATAACGCAGGAACAAAACATAGTAAAAGATGTACCGTTTGATACACAAAAGGTTATACAAATCTTCCGTAGATCAGTTGACATAACTATCACAAGGGCGATAGATAAGCACTCTGTTGTGTTTAGTCGTGTAGAACCGAAGCCTAAAGAAGTAATCGTGTACGAAACATTCCCGTTGGTAGAGTGTGCAGTACATTCCACTATAAGAGACTGCTGGGGCGGTATACCTACAAGCGATTACGGTATGACTATATACTTAGAACTCAAGAACGATTTGAACACCTACAGTGATACGTATGATAAGAAACTTGGTGAAACTATCAACAATCACGTGTGGGAGGGAACGTACGATTTCAAAGTATACACGTATGACGGTGGTAAACCTTTCGTCTTTGAGACTGGCACAGTATCTATCGTACCTGATAAGCTCAATGAGATGCCTTTCACAAGGATAGCTTCTACTCATATATCGATGATGGTATCTTGCCCAGCGGGTAGACAGAAGCACAGATTCAAGGTGGTAGTGAAACTATTGGGTGGTACGCTGATGCACGAGTATGAAGCAGAAGTAGAAAATTTCCACGATAGGATAATCTTACCTGATGCAGAGTGTATAGCTTGGCAGAACGTTAGTCCAAGACTATTGTGTAATGTTACTTTAGTGGATGTGACGGAAAACGATGAGATCATTATGACATGGAAGAGCGTAACTCTGGTTAACAAGATACCTCGTGTATTCTTAGAACCTAACAAGGGCAGTGTGTGGGTAACTTGTATCTGTAAAGACGATGCTCCTGCCAAAGGTGCTGTAGTTAAATGCGTAGATAAACAAGACGTAGCTGATGAAAAAGGCGTGGCGCATTTATACAACGTACCAATTGGTGAGCAAGAGATTTCGATCACTTATCTTGGAGTAGAAGTTAAGATTAAAGCAGTTATGGAAGAACACAAGACTACTTTGGTTACGTTCAATAGGCTGAGTGGTAGGAAGATTAAGGTAAAGATTAGTTGCTTATACGCTTCGAATGATTACAAAGACAGACCGATGAAGGGTGCTAAATTACACGGTAAGAATAAATACGAGGATAATACTTTCGATGTAGATGAGAAGGGTTGGCTTGTTGTTGAAGGAGATGCGGACAGAGAAGGTTATGATGTATGGCTAACACACTTTGACTACACGTCTCAGATTACGCACTTCAATGCCCTCGAAGACATCAATTTCTCGTATACTACGATAGCTCCGACTATCAAAGTGTGGGCGCACTATGAAGACAACAGACCAGCGGCAGGAGTATCAGGGAATCTCATCGACTTCTTAGGTATCTCAAGACCGTTTAAAACTTCAGAAGAAGGATTCTCAACTTTCGAAATATGCTATGGCGATTGGAAAGCTGATACCGATCTAAACGGTGAGAAGTTCCACACGGAAGGCAAGCTACTATATTCCACGAAAGAGATCATGACAGGCAGGCACAAGTTGGGCACGTATATCTTGGTAGTTAATACGACTTACGATGATCCGATTACCTTACCTGCTGGTGTTCCTTTCAGAGTGTTAGACAAAACCAATAACATTGACGTTGTGATACCTACTGATACGAAAGGGCAAGTGATAGTTACTAAGTTGATATGCACTGACAAGATGGAAATAACAACCAGTAGCACCGAATACTACATGGGTGACTGGAAGGGATTGAAAGCTATCAACAACCAAACGATTACGGAAACTAAGACTGCTACCTACCATGTGGGTGACTTAGCTCTTACTGTCGAAGATGCTTATAAGTTCAACATATTCAAGTTGGCAGACTCTTCATTAGATGTCAACGTTTCGTATAACGGGCAAGATTGGCATAAGAAGTTACCGATAGCTAAGAATACCGAAACTTACCACACTTTAGTTCCTACCGATTTGCTTGCTAAATTTACTTGGCGTGTGCCATCAGATCCTAAGATCAAAGACAAAATAGCTTTGCACCCGATCAAGAAAGATGAAGAAGCTATAATCAAGTTCATTTCCTGCATGTGCTCCGTGAGCAGCATATTCAGTTACAATGTTCCTGATCTAAAACTTGCTTTGATTGGTAAGACTGAGAGCGGCAAAGAGTTGTTCAACGGGCGATACACCAGTAGTGGCTTGTTATACCAGATACCTGAAACGCAAATGGTGGCACACGATGGCGCTCACCACAATGTGGCTGTCAAGTTCTGCGTAGTGGATGTTGACTCGGGATTAATCCTCTATGAGTTCCCATTGCAGTATGCTACAGACGGTGTGCCGATCAAGGTTGATATTCCTGCATACGATGAGGGTACAATAGTAGGTGCGTTAACGTACAAGAATCACCCAGATTGGTCAGTTTCGTATAGTAGAATAGATTTGTGGAAGTTTGGCAGAATAATGTATACGGTAGATACGGGACCGAATAATACGTACTCGCTTAACGCACGTGAAGGTTTGTATGATAAATTGGTAGTATCGAAGAGTGGTTGGGAGTTTGCAGTTAGTAATGTCACGGTAATAGCGAAGCAGATACAGACTATCAACTTTAACAATTTCCCTGATGACATACCTGTACGAATCGTTACTAAATATGTAAATGGTAAGCCAGCTCCGTATGTTGATATCGAGTGTTTCACACCTCATGGTTCTTATAAAAAATGGACGGATAGTAAAGGTATATGGGACACTAAATTACCGTTACTCAGTACAAACATAAAATGTACTTTAAAATCTGGTGAAGAACATTATATTGGGCCATGTGAAGTAAAATATCCTAACAGTACGTTTGAGTGTAAAGACTTTATTCTTGGTGCGATAGATGTTCAGATGAAGTGCATGGGTGAGATACCGTGGAAGCCATTCAACGTATGGTGTCGTAGCTTAAACGCTGGGTTCGAAAGTAAGATGGCACACGATAAAGGCAAGATACATTGGGAAAACTTATCACCTAGTGATGATTACGTACTCTTCGTAGAGGGTGGAGAAGACAACGAGTTCAAGGGCGTACAAGATGATATAGTGGTATGGGGTTCTAAACCTTATACTAAAGACTTCAACATCGAGTTGAAAACTTACAAGTTACCGATAGACTTTAAGGACTACAAGAAAGATTATCCTACCTTGTTGCCTATGGTTATCAAAGCTGTTCACAAAGAGAACAATATCAGTAGACCTTTGAAAGACATTGTAGTACCGATAGGGTCTAAGATATACGATGCGTTGTTACCTAATGGTGAAGTGGAAGTACTGTTGACGGATACAGCTAATATCCCTATCACACGATTGGTGCGTTGGCGCGTATACCACGAGAACAGTTATCCTAAGTACTGGGAGAAATTACTGTATACAGATATACGTTGTACGTATAAAGAGATCGATGACAGGGATTCTCCTTTGTTGTGGGGTGTAATAGATGGTACAACCACGTCAGTGTTTACTAGTAGTATGATTGAGACTTCGCATGGTATATGGGAGTTACCTAAAGATACTTTCATAAAGGCTTACTTCGAGAAGAAGTATAGCATTAAAGTGAGGTTCTTCATTTCTCTTGAAGGTCAAGAGCATGTTAATCTTGGGGCCCAAACAATAGATGCTTTACACAGTGTTGTAGTTAAGAACTGAATAATCGAAAAGGGGAGGCAGTTCAACGCTGTCTCCTCGCTAAGGTAGGTGTAAAATGGAAGCCGCTATCGTGTCTATAATAACTGCTGGAATGGCTCAAGGTGGATTAACAGGCATAATTCTTATATTTGCCTGCGTGTTGTTGTATCTATCTTGGACGATAAGAAAGCCTGTAATGACTTTCTATAAAGTGTATAAGATAACTAGAGAAGTTAAGAAAGGTGATCCTTATAAGGTTGTGATCGTTGTAGAAAAAGTGCTTCCTCCTGGCACTACTGTAACAGAATCAGAAAGGGAGGATTTATAATGAGACATTTTATTATCACGATATTGTTACTCTTCTTCTGCTTTTTTTCCACAGGTGTTTCCACGTTCATAAGTACTGTGGTAGAAGGTCAGGCTGTACTACACGAATTAAAGATTGATACTGATTCATGTAAAGATGATGTAGATAGGTTTTTAAAAGAGTACATGGAAAGAATATCGGCGGCATCTGAAGAGTTTAAGAATAGGGATTTACACTACCTCATGGAGACTTTTCCAGAAGGTTATGCCGCAGTTGTGGCAAACGTAACGGATGATAAGATAATATGGACTTTCCCCGAAGTAGATCACTACATCGGGAATGTATTACCAATAGGTGTTTCGTATGGACATACTTCCCCGCACAGGGATTTTAAATACGTAAGCATATCAGTTAAAGATGGCAAGTATATAAATGGGCAATGCGTGAGTGTGACTATGATTCAATCCTTTGTAAACGATACTTATTTTTCAAGGAATCAATTAATAGTATTAGATAGCAAGAACCAAATCTTAGCCGCACCTACGCAGTTAATAAAACATTTTGGGGATTCCCTAAGTGTCGACTACATACGAATACCAGCTTCAAGAGTACAATCGTTACCAGTTAATTCTTTTGCGTTTATGGCGGAAGAAGGAAGCGTGTATTTGGTTTATAGCGTCTTTAGTGATTATGGGTGGCGTATAGTAGGTTTAACTAATCTAACACATTTAGGTCTGACGTACAGTAGAATGTGGATGGTTAATACTTTTATAGTGTTTATTTTTTCGTTGTTAGTGTGGTTCATCTGTATTAAGTTTGACGTACTCCCTATAGCTAAAGCTAGGGGAAACATAAACACAAGAAAATATTAGGAGGTAACGAATGCGAAATTTGGATTATTTAGAAGCAGTCGAAGCGGAGGAAATTGATACCTTAGTTTTTAGCGGTGGTGGTGCTTTGGGTTTAGCTTATGCAGGTGTTATAGAAGAGCTCGCACAGCGTAAGATTCTATCGCAAGTAAAGATGTTCGCTGGTAGTTCAGCAGGTAGTATAATTTCTATGGTGCTAGCGTTGGGCTACGAGCCGACTAAAGTAATCGATATCGTGAGAGGCACAAGTTTTGCCGAGTTCTTAGATGCTCCTTTTGTAGACTTAGCGAAGATAATCAAGAACCCAGCGTATCTAAAAGAACATCCAGAACAGATGGCTTTAATCGCTGTTAACTTGTTTGGTACTTTTGCTATCTGTGCAGGTGAAGTAGCTCGTACATGGTTAGCTAAACTAATAACTGATGCTGGGTTTAATAATAACTTAACCTTTGGGCAGGTGACATACTCCCACCACCTACGCTAACGCTTAGAGGTGGGGGCTTCTTGGGAAGTGCCAGTTACTTACCCAGCATATTTACCAAGCTAACCCCGTCTGCCCGACGGTTCTTCTAATTCTTCTAATTTAGTTTAGGTTTCGCTTAGGCTATACCAAGTATGCGGCAACCTTCGTTTTTGATGTTTATGGCAGCATTGATATCTCTGTCTAATACAGCAGAACAAGATGGACATTGCCACATTCTATCCGCAAGCGTAAGCTCTTTGTTGATATTGCCACAAAATCTGCAAAGTTTGCTTGACGGATACCATTTGTCAATTATAACCAAATGTTTGCCTGCTTCTGTCAATTTGTAGGCTAAAAATGTTCTGAACATGCCGTAACCGTTATCATTAGTCGATTTTGCCAGTTTGAGACATTGCGCCATACTTCGCATATTCAAGTCTTCAATTGCAACAGCGTTATAGGCATTGGCTATCTGCCTTGACTGCTTATGCAAAAAGTCTTTTCTTTGGTTTGCTACTTTTTCGTGTACCTTAGCTACTTTTTTTCTTTGCTTCTCACGGTTTTTACCGCCTTTTTTACGTCTGGATAATTTGCGTTGTGCTTTTTTTAGCTTCGCTTCCATTTTTCTGTAATATCTTGGGTAATCAGCATCGTTGCCTTGGCTATCGACATACAATGTTTTTGATGAATAGTCTAAACCTAATGTTGTTTCGATTGTTGGTGGAATTACTTCTATAACTTTTTCATACTCAAATAATATGGATATATAATAATTGCCTTTGGCACTTTGGCTTATTGTCGCTGATTTGATGTTGGCATCCTGCAGAAGTGGACGATGCAAGTTTATTTTTACATCTTTCAATTTTGGCAAACGTATAGTTTGCTCATCAATAAGCCTAATCGTTCCATTTTGATTATTGGTGGTATAACTTTTTCGACTATGATGCTTGCTTTTGAATTTTGGAAATCCGATAGTTTTATCACGAAAAAAATTCTTATACGCTGTTTCTAAATTTAGTTGAGCGTTCGCAAGAGCAAGACTATCGACTTCTTTCAACCAAGTATAATCTTTTTTGAAGTCTGCCGGCAATAAATATCTTTGTTGCTTCAACGCTTCTCTATCATCTTTATATTGCTCATATATCGCTTTGCGATTAGCAAGCATTTGGTTATATACAAATCGCACACAGCCAAATGTTTTATCTATGAGAATTTTTTGTTCACCAGTGGGGTATATTCTATATTGATAAGCTTTATTCATCATTTTTCACCTTGACTTTCAATATATTTACGTACTATATCTATAGGAGCTCCGCCTGTGGTAAGTAAGCAAAAACTTCTCGACCAAAAATATTCTTTCCAAAGCTTTTCCCGTATCTCTGGATAGTCTCTTTTTATTAGGCGAGAAGAAGCACTTTTATAGGCGTTTATAAATTTGGATAATTCGCTATTTGGGTGTGCTTTTAGTAATATATGCAAGTGATCACCATCTTGATTCCATTCTTGCAAAAAAACATTATAATTCGGTGAAATATAATCAAATATTTCTCTCAACTTATCAGAAATATCTTCATTAATAACTTTTCTGCGATATTTTGTGACAAGTACTAAGTGATAATACAAAATGAATACTGAATGATTATTACTGTCCAATTTCACAGCTCACACATCCTTATTATTATTTTACTACCTAGTCTTATAATAATACTTTATTGTGTGGCTGTCAATAGCTCTTGTGCAATTCATCTCCCACCTTCACGCTCACTGCGTGAGTAAGGTAGTTTAGAGGTGGGAGAATTCTTGCACGGTTTGGTTAAAGAAACTGACAGGTAATACTTTAATCGTCACTGTTTGTGACTTGGCAAGCAACAAAGAATGGTATATCAATCCGATACATACTCCAGATGTAAAAGTTTTAGATGCGGTTAATGCTTCGATGAGCATACCATTTGTATTCAGACCTCGTGATGTCTTCGGTACTAAGAACCGTGCAGTAGTTGATGGCGGTACGGTAGACAACTACCCTGTTACAGAGTTGACTAATTGGTTAGGCTTTATATTGGAGACTAAGGAAAACATATTAAAGCCTGTGTATAAACCAGTAGAAACTATATTCGATTATATCAGTGGCTTAGTTACTACGCTACGAGCTACTAAATACAACGAAATTTTTAGCAGGCAGTATAATATCGATCGTACGGTTTTCATTGATCCCTTAGGCTTAGGTGCTTTGGATTTCGATATGACTTCAGAACAGAAGGAAGCTTTAATCACATCAGGTAGATCAGCAACAAAGAAATTTTTTGAGAGGTAGGACGGTCTTATGAAGAAGATATGTATTGACGAGGGGCATGCTGGGGATGGTATCGATCCAGGATGTATAGGGGTTGATGGTGTAAGCGAAGCTACACACGCGTTTAATATCGGACACACTTTCCTTAACTCTCTTTTAGAAGAGAATGGTTTTTCGGTGTTCTTCACTCGAAGGTGGAATGTAGATGCTGAATCAGACAGCATTGCATGGCGAGCTAGTAGGGCTAATGTGGCTAATTGTGACTTGTTGGTATCTTTGCACTTCAACGCTGCAAGTGCTTCTGCTCATGGCATAGAAACCTTCTATTGTGAAGATAGTACAGAAGGAGAAAAGCTCGCTAAATTAGTTAATGCAGAACTGATAACTTTAACTGGTTTGATGGATAGGGGTATTAAGAAAGATACGCAAGCGCATTGTGGTAGGTTAGGCATACTACGCCAGACGAACTGCCCAGCGATATTAGTTGAGTGCGGTTTTATAACTAATTTATCAGAGAACGAATATGTTAAGAAGCACTATTATACGATAGCCAGAGCTATAGTTAGAGGGATAAAAAGGTACTACGATATGGGGGTATTGTAATATGCCACTTACGGTACGTGATAAATCGGCTATCAAAATAGAAGTTCGTGACATACTCCCACCACCTACGCTAACGCTTAGAGGTGGGGGCTTCTTGGGAAGTGCCAAGAGAGCTCATTTGAGCTCTCTTCTTTTTTATGGATGTTTGTATACGGGTAGCGGTGTTATTGGTGAGTACGAGAGTATCTTAACATCGCTTCTATGGATAGCCTCTTGTATTTCAACCCTCAGATCCTCAACATCAGCAGCAGTCCATATGGGGGTAGTAGTTCGTGTCCACACTACTGAATGGTGTTTGTTGTCTGCTTCATACATCACCTGATATTCCCACCTTGTTGCCATACTTACCTCTCCTCTCCTTCTTCTATCATCGCTTTACAGATCATGCTGTACACTGCGATATCTATTAATCTGTCTTTGGCTTCTTTACCACTAACACCTGTGTGAGATAATGCTACAGCGTGCTTATCTATATACACTTGTGCTACTGTAAACATGGCATCGTATATGTCACACTTACCGCCGCAGCGTTCTACAAAAGGTATTAGTATACGCTCAGCGGTTTTTCTGAAATTGGCAAAAGCTTCACCATCTTTACCATAATCTTGATTCTTATTAACGAACATATTCTTAACTGCTTCAGTATCTTCCCCTATTCTATATGCTAATTCCGAGCGTGATATGCTACTCATCTGTAATAATCCCCCTCTTCTTGTATATCTACGTGTGTGTAACGGTCTGCGAGTTCGGAAGCTTTAGAGTGGTTGAAGTTATCAGCATCCGATAAGTAACCAGTGATCCTTCGGAGTCTTCTGATTGTTGCTTTTGGTTTGCTTAATACTTCTAAGGTATCAGCGTTTATTACTTCGATCGTAACTGATCCGAGCTTCATTGTTTTACCATTCTTGTCTTTACGTTGGCTCATCGCCTGATGCTCTTCTGCAACTATTGTTGCTAACACACTCGTTGGCAGTTCGGGGTGGATGACTACAACCCCGTTAATGATCTCTCTACTCATAAAACCCTCCTCTTATTCATAAGCGTATGGGCAAGACCCGCTTTCTGATAGCGGGTCAAGTTCTAATTCTAAAAAGGTTGTCCTGATGTCACATTCTTTCTTACCGCCACAAGTCTTACATGCACCCTCAATGCAGTGTTCAGCAAGATCATATAGCTTGCTTTTTTGTATAGCGTAATAACTTTCATCACGCTTCCTTTTCTCCATCTCGGCTTTAATTTCTGTCTTATAGCCTAAGAAAAAAGCCATTTTCTTGCTCTCAACCAGCATCCGTTCTCGCTCTTTCTTATCTAACAAGTTCGCAATTATTTCTACTGCTTGCAACACGTGTTTCGTAGCGATGTCTATCTGCTCGTTGTAAGCTTCGTTATTAAAGCATTTGATTTGTGGTAGGATTTCTCCGAATATAGCGGCGGTATAGTAGTAATCCCGCTGTTGTCGATTCAGATATTTATTCATCCGTTTAAAATTACCTCGTTTATTCTCTTGTCTGCTATCTTGCAATACTCTTCTGATAAGTCAAACCCTACGAACTTCCTATCGTTTTTAGCACAAGCTACTCCCGTAGTACCAGCACCAGAGAAAGGATCAAGAACGGTAGCACCAACATAGGATAACATCTTCATTAACCGTTCAGGTAATTCGATCGGAAACATTGCTGGATGTCCGTGAATCTTCATCTTAGGTTCTCCTGGAAACGCCCATATGGGTAAAGACCATTCAATGAATTCTTCCTTAGTTAGATCGCTTTCACCTTTCTTCAATAGCTTCTTGCTTCCTTTGTAGAACACCAAGATGTACTCGAAAGGTGTAGGGAATGATGGCTGTGAGGGACTATTGAAACTACCCCAAGCACAGCGATTGCCTACCTGACATTTGTTCCAAATGATAGTAGTGTACACACCATACCCTATCTTCTCCATGAAATTTATTATCTTACTGTGAGTTGGCAAGCTACCGTTAGCACCATCGCCGATATTAATACATATCCGGCCACCGTCAACCATCTTATGAAAGACAGCGGCGAATACATTCTGCAACCATTCTATATACTCACCATGTTCTCTGTTATCTTGGTAAACATCGTATTTGTTCTTGTTGTGTTTGTTCTCCCCAAGATTCACGTTATATGGCGGAGAGGTTATCACGAGGTCTATACTTTCGTCTTCCAAAGAGTTGATACCGTGTACACAATCACAACAGGTAATCACCTATACCACAACCTTTCTTTGCCGCATCTCGAACATCTGTGTCCGAAAGCCATTATGCGGGACTCGTAATTGTGCCATCCGATAAGACACATCAATTTTTTTATAGCCATCTCACTATCGTTTCTCCTTTATAATGATCATACCACACAAACCATGCGAAACATACTGCATTGGTTTTAGTTTTGAACTCTCCGTTTTCACCGCACCAGTCTAACCCATCCTTTGATCCTCTGCGGTGCATAACATATACGTATCTTGGTGGGCACTTCTTGAACAGTTCTTGTCTTGCAACACCTTCTAAGAACTGTATCTTCAAGAACATAGCTATTTTCTTAGCACCTATCAAGTGACATACTCCCACCACCTACGCTAACGCTTAGAGGTGGGGGCTTCTTGTGTAACTCATTAGCTACGATTTCCTCAGGGGTATAAGTTTTAAGCAGCCTCGCAAGTCTTCCTCTTGGTATTTTGAAAGCCCTCGATAATTCGAGTAGCGTGAAGCCCTCATCACGATAAAGATAAAGGTCTTCTGTTCGTATAGCTTTCACTCGGTAGTTGTTGTTGATGATAGCACGGTTTTGTTTCTCAAGAGCTTGCACAGGACATTCACCATAGACACTACCATGGTGATCGCATCCTCTGTGCTCACCGTTAATCCATACTTCTTTATAGCAGTCCTTCTTCGCGCAAAACTCCGACACCGCTATTAATCTCATCTAAATACCCCCTCGCTTCATTCTTTTTAATTACCAACCATTGTAGTCGTTCGATCTCTTCTTTGGTGAACATGATTTCAAGTAGAGTTTGTCTTACCGTTTGTCCGTCTATGAGTTCCATACCGAAAGCTTGTTTACCTGCTTTACCATATTTCGCTTGAAAGTAGGCTTCGGTTTCTTCTGCATTTTCTTCTTGCACCCTGTAGAACTGCTCCATGATGGAGTTATCAAGGAACTTCTTTGCTGCTTTAATCATCGACAACACTCACCTTTTTCACAGGGCAATTATAAGGTCGGGTTCTGAATAGTCTATTACTGATAGTACAGTACTCCTCAATACTACCCCCCGTTATACTACAAGTGTTATTGTTTTTAGATATGTCGTTACGAAACTTACACATCACACAACCTGTTTTTCTTATTCTATCACCTTGCCCCTTGTTTAGTATCACCGCATCAACACCGTTTTTCACTCCCCACCACTCTCCTCATTTAACATAATACTTACTCACTCCTCCGTCAGCACCAAGTGGTAAGCCCTCCGCCCACTTAGGCACTGTAATCATTATTTTCCTGACTTCGTCAAAGCAATCACCATCAAGGATTATTTCGTCATGCACGTGTGCTACTATATCAAAGCCTCTAGCATCAGTTTCTAGCATGGCTGAGACTAGCAGATCACGGGATATGCGTTGGCACATATTCTCTACAAGTTTGCCCGAATACGTCCTTTGCTTTTCATACTTCCTGGTGTACTGGTTTATCGCCCAATGACAGATATTACCTTGCTCGTCTAATGACGGTCTGAAGTACGCTAATCTACCACCGTTGGGTAGTATCATGTATAACACACCCACTCCTTTCACGAACTTTATTTTGCCGCACTCTACTACTGTGTTTATTCTTATAGCTTTCTTCGCCGCTCTTTCTACAGCATACCAAAACTTCACAATGTTAGGGTTAGCTGATCTCCAACTGTCTACTATCGGTTGCAATTCCTCTTCTCTCAACCCCATCTTGATAGCTCCCATCGCTAGCAAAGCCCCAACCCCGCCCCCGTACTGACAATTATGAACTAAGACATTCGATACTGTAAATCTGTTATTTCTTCCTGCGTTAACAATGTCATAAGTCTTTGCATAATGCCTCTCCAATTTTTCCTCTTTTCCACCACTGCTTGTTTTCCTTTCTCCATTATTTGTTCTTTCGTCAGCCCTTGTTTTATATACCTCTGCACCACGTTTCTCGAATAGCACCATTCCTTTTCTTCGTAATAAGGAAGATAGAATACTACTCTTCTGTTTACGGAATTTTGTTTCCTTGTCGCCCATCTCAAATTCCCAGCTTCGTAATGCCCATCGTTGTTCACCCTGTCTATTTCCATATTCCTTGTGTTCAATCCTAAGTTTTCTATTACCCATACTCCCATAGCTATCACAGAAGGGAATCGAAATTCTATACCCCTTGCACCGTAGTTTCTGTAGTTTTTGTCGTTCTCGTTTACACACCTTTGTTTTGCTGAGGTGCACCTGCGATCCAGCCACATTGGTATTTTTCTCGGTTCTGTCCCGCAATTGTAGCATCCTGATGATTTCCCTTGCATTAGGTTGTTTTTGCTCGTCCAGTTCACTTTTCCACATTTTATGCATTGGCATAGCACCATCCCCGTCCGATGCTTTGGACTCATGTACCTCGTTTCTGGTGGTATTATTTTTACTAATCCGTATTGCTTTCCTACCATCCCCTGATTGTAAGTTATGTTTACCGCTGGCGGCACATTCGTCAAATCGTATTTCCCTATCAGTTTCTTGTGTATACACCTTGTGGTCTGCTGTTGCTGTGAGTCCTCCATAAGTAATAACCTCCTTTACACCTTTGTATATAACACCTTCGTGGGTAACCCATTCTTCCCCATCCCACACCTTGTGTTTTGTGGTTACTCTTTGTATAGGAACTAGTCCTTTATCAGTAAGGACTAGTTCGTTTTCGGCTATGCATGCCAGTGATGCCACCTTACCTTTTTGCCTTTGTTCCTTGTTTACGTGGTGTATCGGGATGTGATACATACGAGAAGCCGCCGCTTCATATATTTTACCATCTCCCGTGAAAACGTCAAGTACCCATTGCTCATTTGATAGCCAAGCGCATACTCTCGCTTCTATTGCTGAGAAGTCAACAACGGTAAGCACTTCCTTTTTTGATGTGATGGTGGTGCGTACTAACTGTGACAACACATCGGTGGTACTATCGTACAAAACTTCTATTCTTTCATACTCACCACTGTTTACTATGTCACGTGCGAGCAGGATATCCTTAAATGATATTTTCTTTAAGTTCTGTAAATTTATCCCTGTTGCAGCCCAGCGCCCTGTCTTATTAGCACCGTAGTACTTAAACATTCCTCTTACCCTGTCACCACAGCCAGCGTAGTTTAACATAGGCTGGTACTTTTTAGTGGCTGTCTTGGCTACTTCCTGCCTTATTTCTAACACCCTCAGGACTTCAGCATCACCACCGTTTTTCCTGATGTATGTTATCGACTCTTCTACAGAATCTTTATCCAAGCTAGCTATTTCCAGACCACGTGATTCTAACCACTCAGCGAGCTGTTTAAGGCTGTTCGGGTTACTTAGCCTTGTGATTGTACGCATCTCATTCATAAGACGCTCTGTGTTGAGCATACCGCACTTAATAGCTTTTTCTACGAATGGTATGTCTACCATAATACCTTTGTCGTTTATCTTCTGATCTAACTCGTATACCTTTTGTTCTAACGCACTAAGTGGTGGTATCCTTTTAGCTATAAGACGTTCTACTTCTACATCCATACGGTTGTACGCTTTAAATAAGTCCCACTTATTTGGCGCATGGTACGGTAGATTGCGTACCCTGCCACCGTTAATAATGGTCTGCGTACAAGGGCAACAGAAGTATTTAATCAGGGCATTACCTTCTTTCATCTTTTGCACTGGTAGTTTAAGAGCTTCTCCCACTCCAGCAAGTGATGAAGGTAAACCGAAATTAAGAGCTTGTGCTTGTACGCACTTCCAATTATTAGTTTCGTAGAACTTACCCAATGCAACTCTTTCGAAGTTAGCATTAAAAGCGTGTAGGCTTACTCCACGATCAGCCATTGCTTTTATTAACTTCTTTGGCATACGCTCACCACTCAGGATATCCACCACTTCCACTGGATCGTCATCGAAAGCATAAGCAACCAGTATTATTTCAAACGATGGGTGAGCTACGTATTTATACACTCCCTGCTTCTTTATGTCAACCTCGCTAAAAGTTTCTAAGTCGATATGCACAGTAGTCATAACAACACATCCGATTCATGTACAAAAAGATTCTCTGTACCCTTTTTAGAACCTGTGTTTTTGGTTAGGCTGCTGCTAATATCCATAGTCCATAAGGGAACAAAGTCGTCAGGAGCTTTATACTCGGATACGAAAACTCTGTGTCCTTCTTGCACTTTGTCTCTCACCCAATTCCAGAAGGTTACGTAGTCGAAACTACTTCCGTAAGTTGTACTACCTTCGTATGGTATTACCAGATCTTTGTAGTCCACATTACACATCAGGATACCGTCTAGTTTTTTACTTTGTTTAGTGACGTTGTTGTAGTGCTCTTTCCAGTAGTCTCTTCGTCCTACACGGTCTCTACGATAACCACCAAAGAACTTACCCGCGTAAGAGTTGAAACCTACATACTCTACAATATGAGTAGGGAAATCCTGTTTGTTCTTCCTGATATCGTTGTACGATTCTTCCGACACTTGCGTCGGAGGAATCCACCCATTTTGTAATTCCGTAAAGAGTGCCATAAGATAGACGTTAGAGTCGTTGGCTATTCTGTTACCTGTTACTTTGTCCATCGTGTTGAACCCTCCTACAAAAGGTTCTACATAATATTGTCCTTCGGTTCTTTCTGCTAGTATGATAGGCAATATTTTATAGCTAACACGTTCCTTACTTCCCATATACTTCATGCCCTCAACCCCTTATTTAAAGGTGAACGCATTGCGTCCACCTTTTGCATATTACTGATAAAGTCTTGTTACTATGGAGTCCTCTCCAGCTGTGACTATCTCAACTAAGACCACGTTGTCTTTTTCTATTAAAACCTCTGCCATTTTCTTAGCTGATTCATAGGTCGGAACGATTGCATGGACTTTTTTGATACCGTCTTTCCCTTTGACAACTATCTTAAACACTTCGTTATTCATCCTGTCACCCCCTACCCCAACACGTCATCATCGTCCATGATCTCGAATACGTTTTCTACTATAGCACGTCCACCCCCGAGTGGCTCACCATCTTTTACTTTCTGAATGTGGCTTAGTGACATTGCTACGCCCTTTGATTTCTTATTGAACGCGTATGCGTTCAGAGCTACTTTGCCCCACATACCGCTATATATTTCAGTATCGTCTTCGATCAGATCACGCTTCCTGTCTACTACCATTGGCTTCTTAGTGTTAGTGCAATTGAAGAACATCATACCTTCGTAGTTCTCGTCATCTGGGAACTCCGCATCGCCATCCCTTAGTGGCATTCTCAATGACGACGCAGCTGGTATCTTCCCACCAAAGCATTTAGACTTACCATTTTCTAAGGCTAAGGTTATGGCTTCGTTCAACTCTTTAAGGGTAGTCTTATCTTTCTTCGGGACCATTACCTGTACAGAATACTTCGGTGCATCTTCTTCAGAAAATGCCACTGGTTTTAGCACCTTAACATAACCCAATCTACACAACCCCGTAACGACCATCGTTTCTTTTCTCATATAATTACTCCTCCATTTCAAATATTTTATTTATGTTTGTCCCACTCAGCACATCACGTGGGTCTGTTATGCTGACAAGAGTAGGTTTGCCTGGTGGTTTATCGATGAAGCCATCTGATACTTTGGTAAACGCTTTCTTGCCTACAAGTTTTTCCAATTCAGTAATACCTTTAATCTTTTTAACAAAAACTTGATCCTCCGAATACATAGGGTTAGATAGAATCGCACTTGCTAAACCTTCCTCATTGGTTATTTTTCTGTTGCTTCTCCCTTCTACTAGCTTCAACAGGCTGAACTCATGCCCTTCTAATGCTAGTGACAGGGCTTTATCTTGTACGTCTTTCAACCAAGCTATCACGTCGTCTGCCCTTACTGCTATAGACTCTATTTCATCAGGAGTCATTAAAGCGACTGGTGGTGCAAAGTCGTTACGTACAATTTCTAAGTTAGCTTCTGCTCGGGCACTGCAACTACCCTTTGCTCTGCAGAATCGGCAGTGGTCTCCTGTAACAAACTCACCCTCCCCAGCGAAGGCAAGTCGTGCTACCTCTCTTATACTCTCGCCCCAAGCTAAGAGGTCTTTGACTGTCATTTCGAACTCTGATGTGCTGTCAAGTCTTGGCTGACATATAACCATCTTGACGTTCTCTATGTCGAATATGCAGTCATACGCTAGCACTGCACCCAGTGCGTACAGTTTGAGTTGACTATTCTCATAAGCTGATACTTCCACTCCTTGACCATACTTCAGGTCAATAACGGTAAGCATACCCTCACTTATTATTATGGTGTCGCACGTTCCCGAACCTTCAGGAACGAACGCAGAATAGTCAACGGTTTTCTCTAAGCAGATGAAAGGGTTTTTAGTTTTCTTCATAACAGACTCTACGTAATTTACATAAGGTCTTACTGAGATTATCATGTCGGGAGTAGTTTTCATCGGCATGATAGCAGCTTCTTTCATTATTTCTCTCAGTAAATACTCTGATACGCTGTGAGCAAGAGTCCCTTCTTCCGCGTAGTTACTCTTCTCTTCTGGGAGTGTTTCTTCCAGTCTCGCTGAAGGTGTACACGCCAGCCACCGATGCGAGCTGGAAGCACCTAATAGAGCATGCTTCATAGATTCTCCCTGATCGCTTTCATCAGCTTACCGTAGTTCTCAACTTTGACGTGTGACAGTTTTGTTGCGCCTCCAACATCAGTCACCAGTTGTAGCATCAGCTTAGGATCGGTAATCTCACGAAGAGCGTTCCTCAGATCCTCTATAGTCACAGACTCATCATCATCTGCTACCACTACTGCTGGTGCAGGCTCTACTACCACTGGTTCTACTACTACAGGTGCTGCTACTACCACTGGTTCTACCTTCTTAGCTGCTGTTCTCTTGGCAGGTGCTGGTGCAGGTGTAGGTGCTGGTGTAGGCTCTACTGCCAAAGCTACAGTCTCCACTGGTGCTACCTTCACTACGTTCAGTGGGGCAACCGTAGGTTTGAATCCTAAAATCTTTTTAAACTCTTCTATGTCCTCATAACTCTCAAGTATTATCTTCATTTAATAAAACCTCCTCAAATTTTTCGTATGTGTTTAGCACATACACTTCCGCACCTGCGGTTCTCATTCTTTCTATCATTGCCCCCTGAATGGGTGATAGTGATCCTATGCCTGATTTAAACTCCACGAAGAACACTCTCCCATCCAAAATCACAAGGCGATCTGGCACTCCCGCCACAGTTGATAAAAACTTTAAAAATAACCCGCCCCTCTTCTTAGTCAGGGCTCTACACTTTTCTTCTAGTTCACTCTCCTTTTTCACCTTGTAGGGTCACCTTCTCTCTCGGCGATCAACTTAGCCGCCGCTTCTCTCATAAGCTCTACGAGAGTGGTTGTCTCCTCATAAGCGATCTTCCTCAGACCGTTGAAGAGTTCATTAGGCAACCGTACCGTCAAATTATGAAACCCTTCTTCTTCTTTCTTCTTCACCATATCTACTTCCAACTCCTTTCTTTCTTGAGGTAAATATAGTTTAACATAAATCTTTTTAATTGTCAAGCATTTTTAAAAATAAATTTTCTTGTGTTGCACTTTTGTCTCTTAGAACGGGAAGAATCCTTTCATCCTCCGTGTTGCGTGTGATAATATAATGAACGAACACTGTGCGTTTTTGTCCCGTCCTTATCAATCTTGCTTCAGCCTGCTGGAATTTCTCGAGATCGAAAGTTAAACCAAACCAGCATAGTATGTTACCACCCTCTTGTAGATTCAGACCATGCCCTACACTGGCAGGATGAGCTACTGCCATCGGTATCTTACCTTTGTTCCAGTCCTCTATGTCCTGCTCAGACGATAGCACTCTAGCATCTTTGAACTTGTGTAATATCCTGTCTTTGTCAAAGAGAAAGGCGTACAGCACTAACACTGGCTCACCGTTTGCTTCCTCTATCACTTCCTCCAGCGCTTCTATTTTATGATCATGTATGTGGTGAGCTGTTTTATGCTCATCATACACCATACCATTCGCAAGCTGAAGCAGTTTATTCCCGAGTGCTGACTTAGTGAAAGCTGTTATGTACGGTGTAGGCAGTACCATATCCTTCTTGAGTTTCTTGTACTGCGCTGTTTCTTTAGGACTCATGTCAACGTGGATTATGTTATCTACTCTCGGCAGGTCGCAGGTAATATCTGTGGTGTAGCATATATCAGATATAAGCGTTGAGATTCTCTCTAAGGCACTGTCTTTAGCTTGCCATTTGTATACTATGTGCCCGTTCGTTTCGGCTGGGTAGAAGTATCGTTCTCTGTATTCTGTTATGCGTTTACCTAACCTACTCCCCTGATCAAGCAAATACAACTGCGCCCATAAGTCCATCAACCCGTTGGCTGCGGGTGTACCCGTTAGTAATATGGTACGCTCTATGCGTGGTAGCACTGAGCGTATCGCTTTAAACCTTTGACTTGTACGGTGTTTGAAGCTCGATGACTCATCTATGATGAGGGTTTTGTACTTCCATTTGTAGTTGCCCACAAGCCATTGGATGTTATCTCTGTTGATGATGTACACATCAGCGGGTGTGTTGATAGCTTCTTCCCGCTCTTTAGCGCTTCCTAATATTTTGGAAAAAACAAAAGGCAGTCCCCACCTCTCTGCCTCTTGTTGCCAAACTGAAAGTGCTACTCTCAACGGAGCTATAATAAGGGCTGGCTTAGGTAAGTGTTGCAGTGCAGATAGTGTGGTAATTGTTTTACCAAAGCCCATAAATACAAACAACGCTGAGTTCTTATGCATCAAGATGTGGTCTACCGCATCTTCCTGAGGGGCGTACAACTTCATCCAGGCATCAACTGCTACTTAAAACATAGACAAATATGTCCATGTCAAGAAAATTCCTGTTTCATCGTGTCCAGTTTTGCCGAAGCTACTTCTGTTTGCTATAACACTCCACAGGCGTAAATTCACGACTAGCCATCGGTACATATATACATGTGTTGTTTAGACAACTTTGTATATTAAAGCATTAGCAAGGTTTATACTGGCATTTTTATCGCGGTCTATATTTAAACCGCAATTTTTATTCGAAATTCATAAAACTTTTGCTAAATGCTTGTTTTTCATCATGCCACTAACGTTTAAATCTTCTATGGTTAAGTAAGCTGGCTTGGTTTTCACCAACTCGTTTACTACTTGATTAATATAATTGGTACGGATGTTTGTTAGTCTTAGATGAATGGCTTGTATTTTCTTAACTTGTTTCGCTATGTTCGCAGAATAAGTAGCAGTTTTTTCACCTCTTTTCTTTTTATTTTCATATTTCCTTGATAAACGCCTCTGCTCGCGTTTTAGTTTTTTCTTAATATTTTTGAATGGTTGCTCGTTGTACGACGATACTGCAAATTCTTTTAATCCAATGTCAACGCCAATTCCTACTGTTTCTGTGGTGTTTTCGCTTTGTTTTTCGGGGACATTTACTAATACAGACACAAAGTAGCGACCTGCTTTGATGGGTATTTTTAAGCGATGCCGTTCGCAGGATATAAAGGTTCTTTTATCATTCTTGACAAAATACATTTTTACATCTTGGTTTTGAATTTTGGAAATCCACTTTTACCTTGAAAAAACCTTTTAAAGGCGGCTTCAGCATTCATAATTGCTTTTTTGACTGTTTTGGATGATGCATTATTTAGCCATTTAGAAAACTGCCACCATTGTTATAAACTTCAATATCGTATCTATTATAGCCCCTGCTACTATGCCTTCTATCATTCCAATACACCTTCTCCGTTATTCTTTTTAGCCCATTTCTCTGAGTCGGCGGCGGTTGCCAAGTATGTGGGGTGTTTGATACCAGCTTCTCGTCTTATGTACACACGTTGTGTACCATAAGCTCCCATTTCCTTCACTTGCTTCACTCTTCGATATCCTAACAAACGTAAGCAGTTACTTATTTCTCTTGCACTGTACCCGTTACCAGATGATTCTTCCTTCTGATAACACTCTGCCCAGATCTCTATTGGGCAGAAAAAGTCTTTCCTGTGCGTTCCTTCTGGTATCGGGTTGTCTAACCATATCGCACGTTGAGACTTGGTCATTCTGCGCCACTCAGCTGGTACTAACCTATTCAAATATTGTTCTAAGTTACCCATCATCATCGGTTTTTCGATACTGTTTTCTTGTTCTTCCTTTGCCAAAACTGTTGCCTCTGGGGACAGATATGTTATAGCTCCGCCTAAATATAACTGATAGGCTTCCGCCCATATCTGATTAACTTCTTCTTCCGTTGGTACTATGATGGGATCGTGTATTGTTTTCGGGCAATCCAACACCCAAAACCTTCGATTCCCCGTCATATCCCTCATTGGTGTATCTTCATTAGTAGTGCCGAAGAATGAGCACTGTCTCGGTACTTCTAAGACGTTCTTACCGTACGATGGTCTGAACGTGTCGCATTGCGCCGAAATAAAACTTTTTGTTCTTTCTATGTCCGTCTTCTTAGTGGCTACCATCTCACTAAGCTCTATTATCCATTTCCCCATTACCTGTTCCATAGCATCCTTGCCAGTGAAGTTCGATATGCTGTCCGTAAACCACTCAGCTTTATGTGCCAGGCGTGTGAGGAACATACTCTTCCTTGCTCCTTGTCCGCCTTTCAGCACTGGGACGTGATCCATTTTGCAGCCAGGCTCAAATACCCTCTTAATAGCCCCTACAAGGTACGCTTGCGATGCTTCCCTATAGTAGACATTATCCTCTACCCCGAAGCAGTTTATGAACAGCTTAAGCACTCGTGGGACACCATCCCATACTTGAGACGTTACGTACTCTTTAACGGGATGGTACGCATTAGCGTTAGCGGTAATTGATATGGCTTGTTGCACCAGTTTGTCCCAACTGTAAATCTTATACTTCCGTGACAAAATCATAAAGGTGGTATTGTCATCGTTGTCAGACCATACCCTGTTTGTTGTTCGGGCATGGTTCTCTATCAAACTCTTCATTGTGTTAAGCCTTATCATTCCCTTAAAGTTCGGATCATTATTCAGGATAAGCAGTACGTTATCTAAAGTCTTCTTTAGCTTCTTACTGCCATCCATCTCTAGTTCAGTAACCCAATCATCATCTTCGGTGATACTACTGAACGCCTCTATCATGGTGACCTCTTTTACCTCTTTCCTGTCAGCGCACCATGCTAGTGTAGCTTTAGTATCACCCTCGAACTTATGCACCCTCAACAAGTCAAAGGCGTTTATACAGTGCCCTACGCTGGCCGGGTCTGTGTTACTGAACGAGTATGCGAACTCCCCGTTATCGTACAGCACCAGCCCTCCCGAGCTGTGCCCGTGTAAGTAGGTGTATCGACTGGGATCTTCTGTCGGCGTATAATACTCCGTGAGGAAATTGTCTATCGCTTGCGTCACCGTGAACGCTTTACAAAACGCTCCTATGACTCCATCCTTCAGCGTTGGACTCTTCAACCCGTTCGGCAACGATGGTGCGCTAATCGCATGGAACGATAGCGTTGTTG
>Ga0247840_10003522_pt1 | contig 26289 bp, 27 predicted proteins | sample LaCruzMarch2015__FD_192404 | JGI IMG/M metagenome (GOLD analysis project Ga0247840, IMG submission 192404) | Freshwater microbial communities from meromictic Lake La Cruz, Castile-La Mancha, Spain - LaCruzMarch2015_17m | ecosystem: Environmental > Aquatic > Freshwater > Lake | place: Spain...
TACACTTTCGTTTTTAAAATAGATATGAGCAGGTGTATCAAGTGCTTTCTCAAGATTGTACGCACGTACAAGTGGAGTAGGGCGGTAAATTTTATATTTTTCACGAACCTCTTCCGGAATTTCAATCCAGGCATCGGTGCTGTTCATTTCCTGATCGGCTAACCCTTTGGCAAACAATGGATAAAGATCTTCAGCTGTAATTGGTTGACGCGTTCCCGGATGCAACATCGGCATCGGTTTGTTTGGCATTTCAGCCATAATGTTGTACCATTTTGTTGGTAATTCATTTTCGGGTAAAAGAAATTTTTTCGTTTTTTCCATGATTATGTAAATTTAATAATAAGTCAACTGTATGTTTGCCAATAATAAAGCTATAAATCAGAATAATTCTATGTTTTTTCGCAAAGATACGCTCTTTTTTGAATAAATCAATAGCAGAAATACTGTTTTTTATCAAATCTGATAGTCTTTTTAATTCAATGCTGTTTAACTGTGAGGTGTTATTGTTGTTGTTTCTGTTTATTAAAATAAAAATTGTACTTTTGCAATCTAAAAATATACTTCATTATGGTACAATCAATGACGGGCTTTGGTAAGTCAACTTGCGAATATGGAAATAAAAAAATTGTTGTTGAGATTAAATCACTCAATAGCAAACAGTTGGATCTTTCAACCCGAATTTCGGGATTGTATCGCGATAAGGATATTGAAATTCGTACCGAGCTTTCGCAACAACTCGAAAGAGGAAAAATTGACTTTGCACTTTATGTTGATAATTCAGGAAAAGAATCGGTTTCTCAAATTAATCAATCAGTTTTAATGGCTTATTATGAGCAAATTAAGCAAATTTCTGATAATATAGGAATTGAAGTGCCTGCTAATTGGTTTGAAGTATTACTACGTTTACCGGATGCCCTTAAAACTGATATCGTTGAAATGGACGAAAATGAGTGGAAGGAAATTAAAGTAGGTATCAGTCAGGCAATAGAGCAATTAAAAGTATTCCGAATTCAGGAAGGAAAGTCCCTTGAAAATGTATTTACAACTAAAATAAATCGCATTGCAGAACTACTCGAACAAGTAGCTCAATTTGAAGGAGAACGTGTTGAAAAAATTAAAGGGAAGCTTGAAGAAAATCTCCAAACTATATCTGATAAAATAAGTTACGATAAAAATAGACTTGAACAAGAACTAATTTTTTATATCGAAAAATTAGATGTAAACGAAGAGAAAGTGCGATTAAAAACTCACCTCGATTATTTTATCGAAACAATGAAACACGAAAAATCACCAGGTAAAAAACTTGGTTTCATTGCACAAGAAATAGGTCGCGAAGTAAATACGCTCGGTTCAAAATCAAACCATAGCGAAATGCAAAAAATTGTTGTCTTGATGAAAGACGAATTAGAACAAATTAAAGAACAAGTTCTAAACATTCTTTAATTAATTTTTCTTCGTTTTTATATCAACATATCATCACATTAACACATCATCACATCATTCTTATGTCTGGTAAATTAATCATTTTTTCAGCACCATCCGGAGCTGGTAAAAGCACCATAGTTCAACATTTACTTACTAAAAATTTAAGTTTCGAATTTTCTGTTTCGGCTACAAGCAGACAACCGCGAGGTGTTGAAAAACATGGTGTTGATTATTATTATTTGACTGCCGAAGAATTTCGTAAACGTATTGATAATAAAGAATTTATAGAATACGAAGAAGTATATAATGATTTATATTATGGAACTCTTCGCTCAGAGATAAATCGCATTTCGGACAAAGGAAATAACATTATTTTTGATGTAGATGTAGTTGGAGGATTGAATATTAAAAGGCAATTTGGCAACAATGCTTTGGCAATTTTTATTGCTCCACCAAGCGTTGACGAACTACTAAAAAGACTCAATAATAGAGGAACCGACACCCCGGAAATGATTGCGCAACGAATTGCCAAAGCCGAACACGAAATGAGTTTTGCAAGCCAATTTGATTTTGTTGTTGTGAACGACGACTTGCAAAAAGCCAAAGATGAAGCAGAAGCAATAATTCGTGATTTTTTGAACAAATAAAGCAACATACTTCGAAAAAATCGAATACTTATGAACATTGCCTTGTTTTTTGGTTCATTTAATCCCTTTCACCTTGGTCATCTGCATTTGGGTGAGTATCTTGCTCAGAATAAACTATTTGATGAGGTATGGTACATTGTTTCACCATGTAATCCGCTAAAAAATCAGGTTGATTTAATCGACGAAAACCTAAGATTCGAAATGCTTGTTGGAGCCATTCAGTATAATTCAAAACTCAAAGCCTCTGATATTGAGTTTACTATGCCTATTCCATCATATACTATCGATACTTTGAATCTTTTATCAAATGAATTTCCTGAAAACAAATTTACGTTGTTAATTGGTAGCGATAATGCCTTGGTTTTCGATAAATGGAAGAATTACAAGGAGTTACTTGTAAATTATAATATTGTTGTTTATCCACGAACCAGTTATGAGTTTAGTGAAGTTTCGAAAATCTATCCGCAAATGAAATTAATAAATTCTCCTATTTACAACATTTCATCTACCCAAATCCGCACATATATAAAACAACAAAAGGATATATCCAATTTGGTACATCCTTTTGTAAATCAGTTTATTATCGAAAATAATCTGTATCAATAAGTCTTTATTCTTGCTTCTTGCTCTTTGTTCTTTTATCTATAAATACGGATTATTCACTTTTTCTTCACCAATGGTTGTTGTTGGCCCATGCCCACTATAAACCACGGTAGAATCGGGTAGGGGAAACAGCCTGTTTTGAATTGAACGTATTAAGGTAGCATAATCACCTTTTGGTAAATCAGTCCTTCCTATTGAACCTTTAAAGAGAACATCTCCTACAAATACAGCATTTTCTTTTTCAAAATGAATGGCAACACTTCCCGGCGAATGACCCGGTACATGTAGCGCTTGAAATGAAATATTACCAAAAGTAAACGTTTGATTATCTTCAATATAACCACCCAAAGTTTGTGCATCTTCTTTCACAGGTATACCAAACATGGCACCTTGCGATTTAACGTTCTCGAGTAAAAACTCATCTTCGATGTGCGCTAAAGGTGTAATATTATAGGTATCGTTTAAAAATTTATTTCCAAATTGATGATCTAAATGCAGATGCGTATTAATTACTTTTACAATATTTAGCTCATTATCAATGATATATTGTTTAAATGCTTTTTTTTCGTAATCGAGTATACAGCCGCAGTCAATAACCATGGCTTCTTTCGTATCATCATAAACTAAATAGGTATTTTCCTGAAACGGATTGAATGTAAATGTCTTAACTATCATTTTCTTTTCTGTTTTTTCATTTCTTGTCTTTGTTCTACAAAGGAACATAAACCACTTTTTTTGTTTTAAAAAATTCTTCTTTAAAAAAATCGCTCACTTCGTAAGTATCGGCAATATTTTTATAAGGTAAAATTTCATGTTGTAATTCACCGCCTTTTAGGCAAATAAGCCCGTTGGGAATGGCATTTTTACCTTCTTTCTTAATATTCTTCTTTACCAATTTTACCAAATCATCCAATGGCATTACAGCTCTACTCACCACAAAATCAAATTTTGCTTTCTCGTCCTGAACTCGTAAATGCTTTAAAACTATGTTTTTAAGTCCAATTGCATTCGAAACCTCCGAGCCAACTTTAATTTTTTTACCAATTGAATCGATAAGTGTAAATTGTACTTCAGGGAATAAAATTGCAAGCGGTACGCCTGGAAATCCACCACCGGTTCCAACATCAAGTATGGTAGTATCTGCCTTAAAATGAATGACTTGTGCAATAGCAAGCGAATGTAATACATGATGCAAATACAAATTCTCAATATCTTTTCTGGAAATAACATTGATTTTCGAATTCCAATCGAAATACAAATCGTAAAGTTGCTCAAATTGAGACAATTGGGTAGGAGAGAGGCTGGGAAAGTATTTTCGAATTAATTCCATTTTATTACTTTTTTATTGAGCACAAAGTTACTTCAATATTTTTAATCTGAAAAATACATTTTCATAACCGTTAAATTACTGTATTTCAAACATATAAATTAGTATTTTAATCGCATTTTTGTTTCTGCTATAATTGTTTTATCTTTGCAGCCGTTTTAGAATGCAACAATTTGCCCCAATTACTTCAAGGGGCTTTAAATATAACAAAAAATAAACGTATGAGAGCTTATGTTTTTCCCGGTCAGGGAGCACAATTTTCAGGAATGGGTAAAGATTTATACGAACAATCAGCCCTTGCAAAAGAATATTTTGAAAAAGCAAACGAAATTCTTGGTTTTCGTATCACCGATTTAATGTTCGAAGGTACTGCCGAAGACCTTAAACAAACAAAAGTTACACAGCCAGCTGTATTTCTTCATTCTGTTATTTCTGCTATCGTTTTAGGCGATGAGTTCAAACCCGAAATGGTTGCAGGTCATTCACTTGGTGAATTTTCGGCCTTGGTAGCTGCCAAAGCACTTTCGTTCGAAGATGGCTTACGTTTGGTTTCTGCACGTGCACAAGCAATGCAAAAAGCTTGTGAAATTGAACCTTCAACAATGGCTGCTGTATTAGGATTAAGCGACGAAGCAGTAGAAGAAGCTTGTGAATCAATTAAAGATTTGGTGGTTGTCCCTGCTAATTATAACTGTCCAGGACAATTAGTGATTTCCGGTTCAATTGAAGGTATCGACAAAGCTTGCGAAGTGTTGAAAGAAAAAGGCGCTAAACGTGCATTGAAATTACCTGTTGGTGGCGCTTTTCACTCGCCATTGATGCAACCAGCCAGCGAAGAGTTACAGGCTGCAATTAATGCTACTGCATTCTCGACACCGGTTTGCCCTGTATATCAAAACGTTAACGCATATCCTCAAACTGACCCAACGGCAATTAAAGAAAACCTTATTGCACAGCTTACTGCTCCAGTTCGCTGGACACAAACCGTTAAAAATATGGTAACTGATGGTGCTGTAGAATTTTTCGAACTCGGACCAGGTGATGTATTAAAAGGTTTGGTTAAAAAAATTGCTCCTGATGTAGCAGTTGGTTAAGCAAAAAAAACTTATTCTGAAGGTGTGAATGAAAATTTGCACCTTTTTTTGTTTTTATATAAAAAACGAGTAAGCATTAATTGATAGCTTCATTTATTTTTTGTATTTTTGTTCAATAATAAATCATTGAAATTTTTGAATTAGAAATAATCTAATTATGTATAGAACAGAAACTTGCGGCGACCTTCGCCTTACTCATGTTGGTAAACAAACAACTTTATCGGGCTGGGTGCATCGTACCCGCAAAATGGGCGGAATGACTTTTGTGGATATTCGCGACCGTTATGGTGTTACTCAATTGGTTTTCAACAACGAAACTGATGTCGACCTTTGCGATAAAGCTAATAAACTCGGACGCGAATTTGTAATTCAAGTTTCTGGATTAGTTGCCGAACGTAGTAATAAAAACACGAATATACCTACAGGTGAAGTTGAAATTTTGGTTGAAAAGCTTCAAATTTTGAATGAAGCAGAAACTCCGCCATTTACCATCGAAGATAATACAGATGGTGGCGACGATATCCGTATGAAATACCGCTATTTGGATCTTCGTAGAACTTCAGTTAGAAATAACATGATTCTTCGTCACCAAATGGCTTTCGAAACTCGTCGATATTTAGATCAAATGGGCTTCCTGGAAGTTGAAACGCCTGTATTGATTGGTTCTACTCCCGAAGGTGCACGCGATTTTGTGGTGCCTTCACGCATGAATGCAGGTGAGTTTTATGCTTTACCACAGTCGCCACAGCTATTCAAACAGCTTTTAATGGTTTCTGGATTCGATCGTTACTTTCAGATAGCCAAATGTTTCCGCGATGAAGACTTACGCGCTGACCGTCAACCTGAATTTACACAAATCGACTGCGAAATGTCGTTTGTAGAACAAGAAGATATATTGCAAACATTTGAAGGAATGGTAAAACATCTTTTTAAATTTGTAAAAAATATAGATTTTACTGATAATTTTCCACGTATGACCTGGCATGATGCCATGAAGTATTATGGTTCAGATAAACCGGATATTCGTTTCGACATGAAATTTGTTGAACTGAAAGAAGTTGTCTCTGGTCACGATTTTGTGGTTTTCGACTCAGCTGATTATGTAGCAGGAATATGTGCAACCGGTTGTGCAAGTTACACACGCAAACAAATTGACGAACTGACAGATTTTGTAAAACGTCCGCAAATAGGAGCGAAGGGATTAGTGTATATTCGATGCGAAATGGATGGAACTTATAAATCGTCGGTAGATAAATTTTACTCGAACGATGACTTGAAAGCAATTGCCGAAATGTTTAATGCACAGGCTGGTGATTTAATTCTAATGTTGGCTGGTACTAAAACAAAAACACAAAAAGCGCTTTGCGAACTACGACTTGAAGTAGGAGCAAGGCTTGGTCTTCGCAGTAAAGATATATTTAAACCATTGTGGGTTATCGACTTCCCATTGTTTGAGTGGGACGAAGATACTCAACGATATTATGCAATGCATCACCCATTTACATCTCCTAAACCAGAAGATTTATCTTATTTGGATACTGACCCTGGCAAAGTAAGAGCCAATGCTTACGACATGGTTGTAAATGGAGTAGAGTTGGGTGGGGGATCTATCCGAATTCACGATAGTAAGCTCCAAAATCGTATGTTCGAACTACTTGGATTTACTCCCGAAAAGGCCGAATCGCAGTTCGGTTTTCTTATGAGTGCCTTCCGTTATGGAGCGCCACCTCATGGAGGTTTGGCCTTTGGTTTGGATCGCTTTGTTTCACTTTTTGCCGGACTCGATAGCATTCGCGATTGTATCGCATTCCCAAAAAACAACTCCGGACGCGATGTAATGATTGATGCTCCATCGGTAATTGATCAAAGTCAGCTTGATGAGTTAAACTTGGTAATTGATATCAAAAATACTGAATCTAAATAATTTAAATATCTAAAATTAATAAATTATGACTGAAAAAGAAATTAAAGACAAAGCGGAACTAATTGTTGAAGCTTTAACAGCATTAAGTTTAGGTAAGGAACCAAATATGTTATCGGGGGAGGTATTTAAAAAGTTGGCAAATCATCCAAATTTCAATCAGATAAAAATTGCATACACAACTTATTTACTGCAATTTGATGGGAATGTTGACACACCTGAAGATATAAAACGCATGTTTGATTTTCGTTTAGAAATTGTTGGATTATTTGATGTGATTTAAATTGATATTTAAAATAAAAATGGCTACAAAAACATAAGTTTGTAGCCATTTTTATTTTCATAAATTATATTAAGATACTGTATTTCATTCTTATAAATAATCTCATTAAATTAGTTATATGAATAGGGTTCATATAAGTTCTGAAATATCAATTTGACATAATATAAATTATAGGAATATATGTGGTAATTTAATTAATAAAAAAAGTGCTGATTAGTAAGATAATCAGCACTTTATTATGTTCGATATGTTATTCAACTGATTCTAATTCAATCATCAACATTTCTTTGGGAATTCTATCACCAACATTTACATATAGATTTTTAATTTTTGCAGTAAATGGCATTTCAATTCTGTTTTGCATTTTCATAGCTTCCAAAATTAAAAGCGGATCACCTTCTTTTACAACATCGCCTTCTTTAATTGAAACTTGAATAATAGTTCCAGGAATAAAGGAATGTATTTCAAGTGGATTTGGTTCTATCCATACCTTCCGGTTTTTAAATTTTTTTGTAAGTTGCGTTTTATATTTTCGTGCAGTTACTGCAAAATCAACTAGTTCGGGAGTCACAATTTTTTTTTCTGTCATTTTTATATTTATTTAAATGATTTTAAGCTCATTAACTAACTATTATTAAGTTATTTAACCAGAATCAGAAAGGTGGAACTCCGTGTTTTTTGTAAGGACGATGATCGTCTTTATTTTTGGAAACATCAAGAGCATGTAACAATAATTCACGTGTTTCCTGTGGCTCAATAACAGCATCTATGTATCCTTTAGATGCAGCTACATAAGGATTGGCAAATTTTTCGATATATTCCTGAACTTTTTGTTGACGCATCGCCTCTTCATCTTCAGCCTCCATAATTTCTTTACGGAAAATAATATTTGCTGCACCTTCAGGCCCCATTACTGCAATTTCAGCTCCAGGCCATGCAAACATAAAGTCAGCACCTAAATGGCGTGAGTTCATTGCAATATAACCACCACCATAAGCCTTACGTAAAATTACCGTTACTTTCGGAACAGTAGCTTCAGAATAGGCATACAACATTTTCGCACCATGACGAATAACACCTGCATGTTCTTGATCCACACCAGGTAAATAGCCAGGCATATCTTCAAGGGTTACTATTGGTATATTGAAAGCATCACAATAAAGAATAAAACGCGCTGCTTTGTCTGAAGCATCACAGTCCAAAACACCTGCTAAATACATGGGTTGATTTGCTACAAAACCAATAGTTTCGCCATTTAAACGACCAAAACCAATAACGATATTAGCAGCCCACAATTCATGAATTTCCAAAAATTTTGAATCATCAGTCAATGCATAAATCACTTCACGCACATCATAAGGCTGTTTTGGATCTGCAGGAATTATGTTTTGAATATTCTTTTTATAAGAAGGCTTTTTCGGTGCAATTTTTGCAGCCTTCTGTAAATTACTGTGTGGAATAAGAGATACTAACTCTTTAATTTGATCTAAACACTCTAATTCACTCATGGCATAAAAATGAGCATTACCCGTAATTTCGGCATGAACTCGTGCACCACCAAGATCTTCTTGCGAAATTTTTTCACCCAATACTGTTTCAATAACGTTGGGACCAGTGATAAACATTTTTGAGATATTTTCAACAACAAAAACAAAATCGGTCAAAGCAGGTGAATATACTGCTCCACCAGCACATGGTCCAAGAATTACCGAAATTTGAGGGATAACTCCCGAAGACATTGTATTGCGATAAAAAATCTCACCATAACCTGCTAATGCACTGATACCTTCTTGTATACGTGCACCCCCCGAATCGTTTATACCAATACAGGGAACTTTCATTTTTAGTGCATGGTCCATAATTTTTGTAATTTTACGGGCATGTTTCAAACCCAATGAACCACCCATTACGGTGAAGTCCTGCGCATAAATACAAATTGGTGCACCATTAATAGTACCAGTACCTGTAATTACTCCGTCGCCGGCAAGTACTTTGTCGTCCATACCAAAGTTACGCTCTTCGTGTTCTACAAAAAGGTCGTACTCATGAAACGAATTAGGATCTAAAAGTGTAAGGATACGTTCGCGGGCAGTCAATTTGCCCATAGCTGCTTGTTTTTCAATAGCTTTGTCTCCGCCTCCTTTTTCAACAATGGCTTTCTTTTGACGTAATGCCAGAATGTTTTTCTTTAATGACATAATTGTTTTTTTTTATTAAACTTAAGAATTATGGAACGAAAAAACTTCGACCCTTTTTCAAAATTGCGTACAAAAGTAACACTTTTATTCTTAAAGTGTGCAATTTTTGACTTATACTTTTAAACAGCTAAATTTAAATTATTGTATTTCAATCTTTTAAGTGCATTTTTACGGCTCGATACCATTCCTGGAGATAATAAATATGAATCAAAGCTTTCTAAATAGGCTATTAACTCTGGTTTTAAATCGGGTTCAATTTTACAAAAAAGAACTAATAATTTTAATGAAAGTGCTTGAACTGCAATTGGTTGCTTCTCGGATACCATCCATTCAAAGCAGATATTGATTAAATCTACATTTATGGTGCTTGAAATTGGAAGTGAAAGTAAAATGGATAACGAAAGTCGGCGTAGACCTTCATGTTTTGTAGTTAAAGCAAGACTCGTAATTTGCTGTTTTTTTGCATCATCAATAAAGTAAGGAAACTTCTGAATCATTTTCTCACAGGCCCAAGCTGCTCTCCAAGCAACTTTTTCATCTTTATCAAAAATTAAATCGAAAACTGTCTGGAAATTTGCCACATCACCGTAAACAGTCAATGCAATATTATCAATCAAGTTACGTGACAAATTATTTTTCAGAAGATTTCTGTAATCCATACTTATCTGATTTTGAATATGAAAAAACACGATTATCTAAAAATAATTTCTTTTATTACCTCTGCTCCTACTTCACTGTTAAGCGAATTCTTAATCTCCTCCCTACTTAAAAATAAATCGTGTCGTAAAACCGAAGATGACAATGTAACGAATAAAACTCTGTTTTTTATAAGCAATTCAGTTGTATATTGTTTTATATTCTCACCAAGAATTTTTGGCCATGCATCCAGCAAATGTTTATCATTTAATTTTTTATCTAAATGATTATTTTTTAGCACCTGACCAATAATATCCCTCAACGATTCAGTATTTCTTTTTCTCATTATCGAAGTTTTAAAACCTTTCCCACACGAGCCACTTCAGTATAATTCATGAGGTTTATATCGTATAATTTCTGTATGCGAATGGCATAGTTTTGTGATATAGTATACATGGTTTCGCCATACTTAATTACGTGTGTATCATATCCTTTGGCTGATTTCGTTTTTTTACGTTGAATGTATACTTGTGTTCCGGGATTAAGAGTATTGAACGGTTCAACTTCATTGTATTCACGAATTTTTCTTTCGCTAATTCCAAGCTCATCGGCAATGCTTCCATAGGTGTCGCCCTGTTCGGAAACAACAAATCGCACACGGTTATTTTTATAAATTATATGATTTCCCTCGGCCGTTATATTTCCAATTGGTCGGTACTGATTTGAGTTTTTATCCTTATTATTTTCAACATGAGCCCAGCCTTTTGGTTCTTTTTGCAAGTCGAATTTATGCAGTTCGTAATTTTCTATAATCGAGATTAACTTGTATGCATACGAAGGGTCGGTTGCATAACCGGCTTTCTTTAATCCATGCGCCCAAGCTTCATAATTTGTTGCACTATAATCAAATAAAAATGAATAGCGACCTTTATTTTTTAGAAATAACGAATGATCGCGGTATGAATCAATTACATTATTATATTTTCTAAAGCATTCCCCTTTTGCATCATCATCGTGATACACTTTATCGCCTGTCCAATCATGGCATTTTATTCCAAAATGATTGTTCGAATTTCGAGCAAAAAAACTTTGACCTGCACCAGACTCTAATAAGCCCTGAGATAGTGTTATACTTGCCGGAATACCAAACTCTTTCTGCTGAATTACAGCTAATTGTGCAAAATTGTCTATATAAGTAAGGTAAGCCTGACTTTTATTTTGAGTTAATAATGATATTGTCTGTAATAAGAGCAATATGCTAAAAATGTATTTCGTTTTGTTCATAAGTTCGTTTATAAATCAAATTCAAACAAAAATACAATTTTAAATACAAATAGAGGATAGAAAAGGCTATAATTTATGTTTTTCTAATAATATTTCTTTCGAACGAAGGCGGGATATTATCTTTTCGTTATGTAATTCTCGTAAAGCATCAGATGCAATCCATTTCGCCGATTTGAAAGGTTGCTGTTGAATTCGTTTAGCACATTCAATTGCTTTTTGATGTAAAAAGATGTTTCGTTTACCTATTTGCCTTAATGCCCAATTTACAGCTTTACGAACAAAATTTCTTTCATCCCATGCTTCGTTTTCAATTATTTTAAGATATTCTAAAAATTGATTATCAAGAGCTTTCTTATTGTGAACGGCATTGTAGCACATAAGAACAAAGGCAGTTCGCTTTCTAAACTCCTCTTTGTTAGCATGTAAAGAAATAATTAATTTATCAGAATAAATTGAATTAAATATTAGTTCCGAACTTAAATCGCAAACATCCCAAGAGTCAAACTTGCTTATATATTGTTCAACTTTCTCTTCTGTTAATTGCTTCGGATCATCGATTATGCTCGCAAGTATTTTAGCTTCATGAATATCAGTAGCTAATAATTGAGATGCTAAGTCAGAATTCACTCCTATATCTTTAGCCAAACTTCTAATATCCGGAATTTTAACTCCCAAAGCAGTTTTTTGATTAATACCAAATCGTTTCAATTTCTCAAAATGGTCGACAGATGCCATTGATTTTAAAGTGCTTATTATAAATTCAAAATCGTCGTTCATGCTATAAAAATTATTATTTTGTAAATACATTGTCCCAAAGCGATAAATTATTCAGTCTTTTACGTGTTTCTGTATCAAAAACGACTAAACTAGTACTGTCGGCAGTTGGAATTTTGAATTTTGATGGAGATTTAATAAAATCTATGCTTGGAATAAGATGGTATTGATACTTACCGTTTAAATTTCCTCGGTGAACATACACCGGTAAATATGAAATGGAAGATATTTGTTTCGAAATTTTACTAATTTCGACCTTTAATATTATTCCGCCATTAGTGTTTATTTTACGTTGATTCGAAATGAAGTTTCCGAGTGAATAAATAACAGGAACTGTACTATCCAGATATTCAGCATTTTGTACAACATGTGGGTGGCTGCCAATTATCAAATTCACGCCACTTTCCTTTAAAAAGCTGGCAAAATCTTTTTGTTGTTGATTTGCAACCAATTCATATTCAGTTCCCCAATGCAAAACAGCAACAATGAGGTCAACTTTTAGCTTTTTTGCAGTATTGATATCGGCCAAAACTTCTGTTGAATCAAGCATATTTACAAAATTGGGACTGTAAACAGGATTCATATTTGTTCCGTAAGTAGCATTTAAAATGGCTATTTTCAAACCTTTACGTTGAATAATAATAGGATAAACAGAATCTCGTTGTTCTTTTGAAAGATAACTTCCGGCAAAAAGGAGTTTTCGGTTTTTAATTGTCCTAATAGTACGTTCCAAACCGGCTTTACCGCGGTCGGCTACATGATTATTTGCAGTAAAAATGCCATCAAATCCGGCATATTTTGTTGCATCGAGCAATGCATCCGGACTTGAAAAATTCGGATAACCTGTATATGGCCTACTTGCAAGTGTAACTTCCAGATTTACAAAAGCATAATCTGCCTCCTCAATGTACGATTTTACATGTTGAAAACAAGGCTCAAAATTATATTGCTTTGTTTTTGAATTATAAGCGGCCTGATGTTGAGGAACATGGCCCATTACATCGCCGGCAAAAACCAGTACAAGTTTCTCGTCAATCAGTTGTTGATTAACGTCCGTATTGAATTTTTCCTGCAAAAAGCTTGAAAAAGTAAATAGTAGAATGAAAAGGAAGAGAATTTTTTTCATTCAGTTCGAAAAACTAAAGTTAAACTTCTAAAGCACCAATTATATCCTTTACCGAGCCAAATTTATGACGTTTCAGATAGTCCTCAATACCATCGAGTACTTTTATCGAAACTGTAGGGTCTATAAAATTTGCAGTACCAATTTGAATTGCCGATGCACCAGCCAATAAAAACTCAATAGCATCTGTAGCGTTCATAATACCACCCATACCTACTACAGGCACCTTTACAGCTTTAGCGACCTGCCAAACCATTCGAAGTGCAACTGGCTTCACTGCTGGCCCCGAAAGTCCACCTGTAACAGTAGATAGCACTGGAATTCGTTTTTCGACATTAATAGCCATTCCTAATAAAGTGTTAATAAGCGAAATGGAGTCAGCTCCTTCTGCTTCAACTGCCATTGCAATGTCCGAAATGTCGGTTACATTTGGCGAAAGCTTTACCATAATCTCTTTTGTGTATACGCGTCGGACAGCCTTAACTACCTGAGCAGCAGACAAGCAACTTGTACCGAAAGCCATGCCGCCCTCTTTTACATTCGGGCAAGAAATGTTCAATTCTATTCCCGGAATTTTATCGAGGTCGTTGAGCATTTCAGCAGTAATAATATAGTCCTCAATGGTGCTTCCCGATACATTTACAAAGATTTCAGTTTCAAACTGTTTTATACCTGGATAAATGTTATTAATAAAATACTCAACACCCTTATTTTGCAGTCCTACAGCGTTTAACATGCCCGAAGGTGTTTCGGCCATACGCGGATAAGCATTTCCCTGACGTTCGCGAAGCGTAGTGCCCTTGACTACGATACCACCAATTCGCGATAAATCAATGAAGTCCTGATACTCTGTTCCATAACCAAAAGTTCCCGATGCAGTCATTACCGGATTTTTAAGCTCCATCCGGCCTAATTTAACTTTTAAATCTACCATTTCAATTTCGATATATTAAAAACAGGACCTTCGGTACATACACATACATGTCCATCGGTACTATCGGTTACACAACACAAACAAGCTCCAAATCCGCAAGCCATAGTATTTTCGAGTGATACCTCACATTCAGTATTCGTCGATTTTGCATAAGCAGCCACAGCTTTCATCATTGGGGTTGGACCACAACTATAAATCAAGTCATAGTTATTACTTTTCAGAATAGAATGATTGGTAACAAAACCTTTTTCGCCAAAAGTGGCATCTTCAGTAGTTGTATAAACATTTCCGTAGGTCGAAAACTCTTTTAACTGCAATAAATTATCCTTTGATCGACCTCCCAGTAGAAAATCGCAGACAATGCCCTTTTCATTTAGTTTAGAGCCAAGAAATAGAAGGGGTGCAATTCCTACACCTCCACCAACTAAAAGTAGCTTAGAATCGGTTTTTGAAGGAATAGAGAATGAATTACCAAGAGGCAACAACAAATTAAGCAATTCTCCTTGTTTGCATAGCGAGAGTTTGCGTGTGCCTTCACCAACAATTTGGATCAATAACCACAATTCATTTTTCTGATAATCAACAAAATTAATTGAAATGGGCCTACGTAGGAAAGTTTCGGGCGAGTTATCAACTCTCACTTCCACAAATTGACCGGGGAGCATTTCGGGTAATTTATCTAATGAGCCCAAAATTAGAAGAAAATACTGATCGTTAAGCTGTCTATTCTCTTTAACTATCAGGTCAAGCATTTTTTTTATCATCTATTACAGTCTGTAAATCAATAACATGCAATTCGAATGTTACCAATATTAATAATGTATTTTGCTTTGCAAAAGTACAAAATTATAGTTGAATAGGCAAATTGATATTAATCGATGCTTACTTTTGAGCCAAACTCTTCAAAAGTATTATCGTCGTAATAAATAATTATACGCGATATATTTTTATGCTTGTATTCAATTTGTGGTACAAAAACTTTTTCAATGATTTTCTCTACATTTTCATTTTTGGGATTTGAAAAATCTGATATTGATATTGATTTTTGTTGAATTATCTCTTGTACTGATTTATTCGACTCACTATTATCCTGCAATTTTTCGTTGTAATTATCAGATTTATTGATATTTAAGTCAATAGAATCGAACAAAGTGGGTTCCTGAGAATTTAATATTGGGCGAAACATCTTCCCGTTGTCCAGAATAAGCCATTCTGGATTAATCTGCTGGAACCTTCCGAGTATCTTTTTAAGTACATCAAGACTTGGTTTATTTCTATCGTTCAAAATATGCGATAGGGTGGAGTTTTTAATTCCAACCTCTTCGGCAAATTGTGCTGAGTTCAAATTGAATTCGCGCATCAATATTTCAATTTTTGATTTTTCGTCCATATCTTCTTGAATAAACAATTTGAGTATAAATGTAAAAGTAGAGTACAAATATAATTCTATTTATTTACATATACAAATCAATACGTACAAAAGATAAATACAAAAGTAACATTACAAATGTAAAAACGAAGAGGTGGTTACAAAAATACATATAACTATGTAAACCCCCTATATAAAAGGATTTAAATCAATAAAAGAAGAATTCATTAAGTTAAAGCTAAATATTAAATGTATTGTATTAATTAGTCTGATTATTAGTTATATAAGTTGTATTTATATATAATATAATTGTATATAGAGAAAGCTGCAATATATATTAAACTATTACATTCAATAATTAATATATGTAACTGATTATAAGCACTTTATTTTCATATATAATATAATTATACGAATTGAATATTTATAACTACACATTTGTAAAACAAATCATTTGTCTTACATAAATTAAAAAATATACAGATATAAAATATACTAAATTTACAATTGTTGATAGCTATATCATATTACATATGTATTTAACCAAAGGGATGTATTATTGTATATACAAAATGTGTACATTTGTTATATTTAAAATGTGATACCATAATCGAATGTATTATACATTTAGACAAAAAGTAATATAATTAATTATAATATCTTGATTTGGATGAAAATTGAATAAAATAGAATTAATTCTGACCATTTATACAGAATATGTGAATACATATACATGTATATTTGTTATAAGTAATTGATAATAACGAAAATAAACAACAAAACGCCCTCTGAGATTTGGATATAAAGTTGAAATAGTACAAATATCCAGTTTAATGGGATTTATACCGTTTGCACAAACAATATAGTCTATCCAATACTAACAATAATGGACTTAGTCTAATTGATATTATTTGTTTGAAGCAACGGCATAAACTACAATAGACATATAAATGACTTTGGGATCATTTATATGTCTACAGTTGGTATTACACACACAAAAAAAGAGCTCGAAATTAATCGAGCTCTTTTAAAAATATTATTTTAATAAAAATTATTCTGCAACTGGAAGGTTCACCCCTGCCAACTCTTGGTCAACTAAAATTCGACCACAATATTCGCATACAATAATTTTTTTACGCAAACGTATATCTAATTGACGCTGTGCGGGAATTTTATTAAAGCAACCACCACACGAATCGCGTTGAACATATACAACAGCTAAACCATTGCGCGCATTTTTACGAATACGTTTGAATGCAGTTAACAAGCGTGGTTCAATCAACAATTCAATTTCTTTCGCATGTTCACGTAATCTTTCTTCCTCTTGTTTAGTTTCGGCAACAATTTCGTTCAACTCGCCTTTTTTCTGTTCCAAATCAAGTTTGCGTTCCGATAACCTATCAATCGTGATTTTTTGTTCGGCAGTTTTCGATTCTTTAGAAGCTGTAAATTCACGAATACGTTTTTCGCTCAATTCTATCTCAAGTGTTTGATATTCAATTTCTTTTGATAGATTGTCAAATTCACGATTGTTTCTTACATTTTCCTGTTGTTCTTTGTAACGATCAATCTTAACACGTGATTCTTCGATTTCAATTTTTTTGCTGGCAATATTAGCCTGAATATCTTTGATTTCGGCATCGAAATGTTCTAAGCGAGTTGTAAGACCAATAATTTCGTCTTCCAAATCTTGTACTTCAAGTGGAAGTTCGCCACGCAAAATTTTTATTTCATCAATTTTCGAAACTACTTTCTGAAGGTCGTACAATGCAAAAAGTTTCTCTTCAACGGTAATTTCTTTTTCTGTTTTGGTTTCTGTAGCCATACTGATTACAAATAGTTTATGGGATTTGTTTTAGTTTCTGAAATTCGGACTGCAAATGTAGGCATTTTTTTTGTAATTAACTCATAAAAAATGTGTTTTGTGTATTGTTCGGTCTCAAAATGTCCTAAATCGGCTATCAAAATTTGATTTTTGGCATCGAAAAACTCATGATATTTAAAATCGCCTGAAATAAAAATATCTGCTCCGGTCAAAATAGCATTTTTTAAAAGAAAACTTCCCGAGCCTCCACAAAGAGCAACACGTTTAATTTTTTTTGATAGTAAATTGGTATGTCTGATTGTTTTACAATTAAATATTTCTTTTAAATTATTTAAGAACTCCAGCTCGTCAATTTCATTTTCCAAATCACCAACAATCCCCGCTCCCAGCCTATTACTCGTATTTTGCAACGGTATTAAATCGTAAGCCGGTTCTTCGTAAGGATGCGACTTAAAGAGGGCATTAATTACCTGTGATTTAACATATTCAGGCAGAATAACTTCCAGTTTAATTTCAGGCTCTATATGCAGTTTATTTACATCACCTACAAAAGGTTGCGCTAAATCATTAGCCTTAAAAGTGCCAAAACCTTCGACTGCAAAACTACAGGAATCGTAATTTCCGATATTGCCTGCTCCTGCTTCGAAAATAGCGTTACGTACACTAACTGCATGTAGTTTAGGAACGTAAGTAATTAATTTAAGGAGTTTGTCTGAAATTGGAAGCAAAACACTTCGGTTTGTGAGTCCAATTTTGTCAGCAATTTTAGCGTTTACACCCTCAATAACGTTATCGAAATTAGTGTGAGCAGCATAAACTGCGATATCATTTTTTAATAACTTTACAATACAACGTTGTGTTTCGGTTTCGTTTGTCAACCGTTTAATGGGTTTAAAAATAAGCGGATGATGCGAAATGATAAAATTACATTTTTTTTCAATAGCTTCATTTACAACATCTTCGGTAATATCAATAGTCAATAAAATGCCTGTGATACTCGAATTTTTACTGCCAATTAGTAAACCGGAATTATCATAATTTTCCTGCAAACTTAATGGAGCAAACTCTTCTAAAATTTTTATAATATCACTTACAAGCATTCTGAGTTGATTGATTTATTTTACTTCACTTAGTTCTTTTTCAGTTTCTTTTTCGGCAAAATCAGTTATATTACTGCTTATTAATGAATTATACCATGTTATTAATTTACGAATATCACTTGGATAAACTCTGTCGCGATCGTACTCAGGTAGAATTTCATTCATATACGAGCGTAACTTATCATTATCGGCTTTAGTATCAATGCTGCATACAGCTCCAATTTCCTTTGTTTTAATTGCCTCTAATACTAACCCTAATTTCACCTCGGCAGTTTCGGTAAAAATGGCTATATCACCCAATGACACAACTTTGTCTTTCGAATAAGCCGGAATACGTTTTCCATCGTTTAACGATTCAACTATTAGCATGTTTTTGCCTTGCGAAACCAATTTATATAAGCCAGGTTTGCCCGAAATGGATAAAATTTCTTTCAACATAGAGTTTTAATTATTTTTTGTTTGTAATTTTTTAAAATATATTTTAGTTATTTGATTTTTAGATAATTAGCTTATGATAATTTGTAGATATGATAAATATAACTAACAATTTACATATCAGAACTAAAGTAAAAATCGTTTTAAATCATGTAATTTAATTTTACCCTCGTATATTGCTTTACCAGTAATTACTGCCGGAATCATGGCATCGTTCAATTGTTGGATATCAGCTACCGAACTAACTCCACCACTTGCAATCAAGTACATTTCGGGTTGTACTTTCAGCATTTTTTTGTATAATTCTATTGCTGGCCCCAGAAGCATACCATCCTTGCTAATATCAGTACAAATAACTTTACTAATGCCTTTAGCCAAATAATTGGATACGAATGGAAGTAGCTCTATTTCAGTTGTTTCCAACCAACCTCCTACTGCCACCTTTTCGTTTTTTACATCAGCCCCAAGTATAATTTTATCACCTCCAAATTTATCAATCCACGAAATAAAAGTTTCAGGATTTCGAACGGCTATGCTCCCACCCGTTATCATTTTTGCTCCCGACTCGAAAGCTATTCGTAAATCATCATCCGATTTTAAGCCTCCTCCAAAGTCAATTATGAGATTTGTAGAAGAAGAAATTTTTTCCAAAACTTTTTGATTTACAATGTGATGCGCTTTAGCACCATCTAAATCTACTAAATGTAATCGACGAATACCTGCACCTTCGAACATCTTGGCTACTTCGAGTGGATTTTCGTTGTATGTAGTTTTTTGATTATAATCGCCCTGGGATAAGCGTACACATTTGCCATCAATTAAATCTATAGCTGGAATAATTTCAATCACTTTTTTTTGTTTTTCGAATAGTATACAAAAATACGAAAAGTAGAGGAATAAATGACTTTATTGCTTGATTAAATTCATTTATAAAGTATTATTTTACATTTTTTGTATGAAATATAATCTATTAAGAAAACATTATATATCACATTATCAGATTATTAAGAAGAGGCTAAATCGAAGATAATACTACCTACAAACATTTTAGCTTTAATTCGAACAATGTTTTGTTTATCATCGTTCGATAGCCATACTTCGATAGAATTATTCCCATCAAATACTGCATTTTTTGGAACTATAGGCTTCATTTTATGGCATTTAACTTGTTTGTTATTCACTTTTATAGTTTCTAAACCGTGATATTCAATATCAATTTTATACCCTTCGTCTTCGTAGAATCCATTAATCGTAAATATAGATCCTTTTTTGAGTTTATCAAGCTCAATCATTCGAACAACCATAAAACCACTTACAATATCCCTGATATTTTCGGGCGTATCATATATTTTTTTCAGTTGAAATTGTTTTTTCGTTTTATCGAAGACTTTTACTGTTGCCTTTTTATTTTCGTGATCAAAATCAACCATTTCGTCGAGTTCGTATCGTCCTTCACGTATACTACGCGACGATTTGTGGGTAAGTATATTGGACGAATCTACATAAGCTGTCCATTTATCGCGTACATAAAATAGCTTGGCCAAACCATTTGTACGACCTTGAACATCAATTTTATAACAAATTGTAGATCCAATTTTATAAAGCTTATTCTCGACAATGGTACTTGCCGATCCGATAGTAAGAAATCCCCATTGAGCTGTATAGTGAAGTTTTTCTCCAGGTTTAATTCTCGAATAGTTTAGTTCGTATTTTATGTTTGCTGTTGTGGTTACAAAACTACTAACTAACAGCATATAAAGCAAGTATATTTTTCTCATAAATTTTATTTGTGATTCCAAAACAAAAAGCGTGCCTATAAAGTTTTAATATAACCAAATAATTAGAAGTGTTTTAAACATATATACCGTATTTATGGTATACTAAATACTGATTCAATGGTATTTCGAGTAGCTTATTGTTGTTGTAATTTTGTATCGTAAACAAATTAAAAATTAACGCTTATGAACTCAAATGCACTATGTCCCATATCAAATAAAAAAATTGATGAAAATGTAGCCCGTTTTAACGGTGGATTTACAGTAGCATTACTTGTCATTTTTTTATTAACACAAAATATTATACCAATAGTATTTCTTTTAATTGATTTTTTTCTTCGAAGTGCTGAATTATCAGCGTATAGTCCTATAGCAATCTTTTCAAAACTAACTGTCAATAGCTTAGGAATTAAGAAAAATCCAATAAATGCTGGTCCTAAAATTTTTGCAGCACGTATAGGCGTAATTTTTAGTGCATTAATACTAATTAGCAATTTAATTGGCTATGAAACTGCATCTTATGTTTTTACAGCAATTTTCGGATTCTGTGCATTTTTAGAAGCAGCTTATGGATATTGTGTAGCATGCCAAATTTACCCAATTGTTTTTCGACTTACTTACAAGGCAAAAAATGCATTCTAAAAAACTTCATTAATATATTTATAAGCAAACAGAAATTTTTATCTGTTTGCTTTTTTTATGGACATAATTGTCTCACCCACAACAAAATTACTTCCAAAAATTAGTATAAAATCATTAGTTTTGGCTAGCTTTTTTGCTGCATCGACTGCACTTTCCACCGTTTTATATGCTTCACCTTTTAATCCTGCAACATGTGCTTTTTCCTTCAAATCGTTTGCAGGAAGTGCTCTATCAATATTAGCATTTGTAAAGTAATAGCTTGCAGTAGTAGGTAAAATACGAAGAATTTTTGAAATATCTTTATCATTTACCATACCAAAAACAAGATGCAATTTATTAAATTCCAGTGCATTAATATGATTCACTAATTCGCTTATACCTGCAAAGTTATGAGCTGTATCCACAAAAAATGGCGGCTCTGTTCCAAAGCATTGCCAACGACCCATAAATCCGGTTAAATCAATAACATGTTCCAAACCGATTGCAATATTATTTTCAGTAATAATAAATTCTAATTTTTGAAGTATTTCAACAGACTTTAAAACGGTAGCAATATTTTTTAATTGATAGGTTCCGGTTAGGCCAACCATATAAATAATTGCCTCATTTACCAAAACCTTCATTTTAAGGTTTGAAGTTTCGATTGGTTTTATATTTTCATTTTCAGCAAAATAAATATTCGAATTATTAAGAGCAGCAATTTCTTCAAACACTGCTTTCGTTTCTGCTGTAGTTTCACCAATAATTATAGGAACATTTTTTTTTATAATACCAGCTTTTTCTGTAGCAATTTTTTCAATTGTATCTCCTAAAAACTCAACGTGGTCGAAACTAATGTTTGTAATAATCGATAGTTCAGGTGTAATTATATTTGTACTGTCCAAGCGACCACCCAACCCCACTTCAATTACAGCCACATCTATCTCACAATCAGCAAAATAATTAAATGCCATGGCCATACTTGCTTCGAAAAACGATGGTTGAATGGTATTGAAATTTGATTTATTATTTTCAACAAAATCTACAACATATTCTTTATCAATCATTTGTCCATTAACTCGAATTCGTTCGCCAAAATCGACCAAATGTGGCGAAGTGTATAATCCAACTTTGTAGCCGGCTGTTTGTAAAATGGCCGATAAAAAATGTGAAACTGAACCTTTTCCGTTAGTGCCAGCCACATGAATGGTTTTATACTTTCGGTAAGGATGATTCAATGTGTCCATTAACCGAATCGTATTTTCGAGTCCAGGTTTGTAGGCATTGGCACCCAAAAAATGAAATACAGGCAGTCTGTCGTAAAGATATTGTAATGTTTCGTTGTAATTCATAACTTTAAATTAGAGCACAAAATTAAAAAAAAAGCCTGATTAGAAATAATCAGGCTATAATTGAACTAAAAAAAACTTTAGTTTAAATATAAATTTGCATTTGTTGTATAGTTTGAATTTTGATTTCTAAACAGTGATTCGAGGAATGAATTCATAATAGCTGAAGCAATAAGTCGTAAAATATCATTTTTAATTTCAGCAATATTTTCCTCATTTACACCTTCTTTATTCAGAAAGTCTAAATTAATAGTATCGCGTTTAGATAGCAAAAATTCTTCAATATCATAACATGCTATCGCTCTTGACTTTAAAATAGTTATTAATTCAATAATTTCCGTTTTTATAACATTAACAAAACGATTTGCTTCCTGTTTAATTTCATTGATATAGCCACTTGCTAACGAGTGACTGTAATTTTGAATACTAAACTGGATTTTTAAATGGATTTGATCAAAGTCTTGATTGTTCATAATATATAAATTTAAAGTTAATAAATTGGTTGTTAAAATATAACAAATAATCAATATAAAAAGTTTTATTCAAAAGGATATTTGTTTTGAGTTTTACCCATTGACATTCAAATATATATAAACATATTATTCAATTGTAATTATTCAATTATATTTGTTCCGAAAAAAAATGTACTTTTGAATTGTAAAATTAATATTTAGATAAAAATGTGCGATAATCAAACTGAAAGATTTATATCTGAAAATATTCAATCCGATTTAAAAAAATTATTGTTGATAAATCGTTCTGATGCAACAATTGACTACGAATTTGCTTTCAGACAAATAGCTGGATTACAACGTATCAGATATAAAATTCCGAGTTTCTATTCTAAAAGTAATATTCAATTTCCACCACAGTTAAATATTGAGCAAAGTTCCTCTGAATCAACAGCTTTATATAAAAAATCATTATGCGAAGGAAATACTTTTATAGATATTACAGGAGGGTTCGGAATTGATTTTTATTTCATTTCACAGCATTTTGAAAATGCAATTTACATTGAACGATATGAAGAATTGTGTAAGATAGCAGATCATAATTTTAAAGCACTTGAGGCAAAAAATATTTCGATTGTTAATGCAGATGCAGTACAGTTTTTAGAAAGTATGCCAATTTCCGACTGCGTTTTTGTAGATCCAGCTCGGCGCAATTTGAATGGTGGAAAAATAGTATTTTTAGAAGAATGCGAACCTGACATAACTCAACTCTACAAAAAAATTCTTGATAAAACGAACCTGCTATTGATAAAATTATCGCCTATGCTCGATATTACTGCTGCAATTAAAGCTTTAACGAATGTGAATTCGGTTCATATTGTTTCGGTAGAAAACGAATGCAAAGAGGTTTTGCTAGTATTGAAACCAAATTCATTTTCTACAATTTATTTTAAGGCAATAAATATTTTAAAAAACAATATAATTGAAGAATTTGAGTTCACCAAAGAATCTGAAAACTCAGTTATTTGTACTTATTCGTCGGTTATTCAAAATTATTTATACGAACCTAATAGTTCTATTTTAAAAGCGGGCGCATTTAAAAGCGTTGCCAATACCTATTCAATCAACAAATTACACAATAATACGCATTTGTATACTTCCGAAAATATAATTTCAAATTTTCCTGGACGAATTTTTAAAGTGCTTAAAGTTTGGAATTTTCATAAAAAGGATTTGGTTGAAATGAAAAAATACATTTTAAAAGCAAATATTTCAACTCGAAACTTTCCGTTAAAGCCCGAAGAGCTAAAAAAGAAAATAGGTATTGCAGATGGAGGCGATACCTATTTATTTGGTTGTACACTTCAAGACGAATCGAAGGTAATTATTCAATGTGAAAAAATCATTTTAACAGTTTAAGTTGTACCCTTTTTCGAACTGAATCTAGTTCCAGAATTTGTACTTTTACATGCTGATGAACCGATACTATTTCGGAAGGATTTGATATAAATTTATCGGACATATTTGAAATGTGAATCAATCCATTTTCTTTAATTCCTACATCAACAAATGCCCCAAAATTAGTGATATTAGTAATAATACCTGGCAATTCCATGCCTATTCGCAAGTCATTTATTGTCTTTACACTTGCATCAAATTCGAAAATTTTTACTGACTCGCGTGGATCTCGTCCGGGCTTTTCGAGCTCAATAAGAATATCGGTGAGCGTGGGCAATCCTATTTTATCTGTTATATACTTTTGTTTATCAACAGATTGTATTAGTAATTTGTTTTTAATTAGCTCGCTCACATTTAATTTTATATCTTTAGCCATTTGTTCAACCACCGAATAACTTTCGGGATGAACAGCAGAATTATCTAATGGATTTTCACCATTTTGAATTCGAAGAAAACCAGCACATTGTTCGAAGGTTTTTGCACCCATTTTTGGAACTTTCATTAGTTCTTTTCTAGTTTTGAAAGCTCCATTTTCGGTACGAAAATCGACAATATTTTGTGCCAATTGCGGTCCAAGCCCAGAGATATAAGTAAGCAAATGTTTGCTAGCCGTATTGAGGTTTACTCCCACTCTATTTACTGCATTTTCGACTGTTTGGTCTAATGATTTTTTGAGCAATGTTTGATCTACATCGTGTTGATATTGACCCACTCCAATTGATTTTGGGTCAATTTTTACCAATTCGGCCAATGGATCCATGAGCCTACGACCAATTGAAACAGCACCACGAACGGTTACATCATAATCGGGAAATTCGTCGCGTGCAATTTTGGATGCAGAATAAATTGACGCACCGTTTTCGCTTACCACAAAAACTTGTACTTCGCGGTCGTATCTTACGTTTTGAATAAAATGTTCTGTTTCGCGTCCGGCAGTTCCATTTCCAATTGCAATTGCCTGAATATCATAAGCTTCCACCATTTTTTGAATTTTACGAGTTGCTTGAGCATATTCGTTTTGGGGTGGATGCAGATAAATAGTTTCGTTGTGAATTAATGCACCTTGCGCATCCAAACAAACAACTTTACAGCCTGTACGGAATCCAGGGTCGATGCCTAACACTCTTTTTTGACCTAATGGCGGTGCTAATAGCAGTTGACGAAGATTTTCGGCAAAAACACGAATAGCTTCAATATCCGCTTTTTGTTTACTTTCGGCAGCAAACTCTGTTTCGATAGCCGGTTTCAAAAGTCGTTTATAACTATCTTTTACGGCTTCGAAAACGATATCGCCCGATTCGTTTTTACTTTTTACAAAAATGCGGTCTAATTTTTCAATGCATTTATCGTCGTCAGGATTTATTGCAACGCGTAAAAAACCTTCAGCTTCAGCCCGACGCATGGCAAGTAATCGGTGCGACGAACAACGACTTAATTTTTCGGACATATTAAAATAATCGCGGTATTTTTGAGCCTCTTCTTCTTTTGTTTTAATTTGCTTGGATGTGATAACTCCATCGAATAAAAAACTTTTTCGCACCGCATTTCGAGCCCCTTCACTTTCGTTAATCCATTCGGCAATTATATCTTGAGCACCAGCAATTGCCTCGTCGGAATTTTTTACTTCTGAGTTAATAAATGTAGAAGACATGCGTT
>Ga0247840_10003523_pt1 | contig 26287 bp, 31 predicted proteins | sample LaCruzMarch2015__FD_192404 | JGI IMG/M metagenome (GOLD analysis project Ga0247840, IMG submission 192404) | Freshwater microbial communities from meromictic Lake La Cruz, Castile-La Mancha, Spain - LaCruzMarch2015_17m | ecosystem: Environmental > Aquatic > Freshwater > Lake | place: Spain...
CTGATCCATTAGATTTTGTGCTCTTTCAGACATCAGGATTTTCGTGCCTCCGCACAGATTGCTTCAATTTCTTCTTCTGTATAGTTAGGATTGTTTGGACTTTCATATCGTGAGAGTTTTGCTCTCAAGTCCAGAACTTCACTTTGCAGTTTTTCATTCTCCTCAAATGTCGCCCAGTCCTCATCAAACTTCTTTACAAGTCCTACTTCTTCTTGAAGTTGCTCTGAAAAATCTTCCTCAAGTATCAGACCATATTCATCTGCGACCTTTTTCATTTCTTTTTGGTCTCTCATATCATTAAAGGCAAGTTGAACTCCACCTTTCATAATGTTATAATCACAAAAACCAAGTGCCCGTAGGAAACGATTGAATAGATAAAAATATTGATGAATGTTCAGGTCTTCGGCAGGTACTTCCATTTTGATATTCTCGGCAGGAAGAATATCATCACAACCAATCGCACTATCACTGGTGCTTGTGTAAGAGAGTTGAACTGTTGCCTTGTAGTTCATTGGGGGGATTTGTGTCTATGAGAGTAGTATAGCATAAAAAAAGACCCCGGTCAAGGGGTCTGTGTGCCAGTTTGAGAACAGGTCTTTGATGCCTCTTCAAGTTGTTTGATTATCTCTTGTTTCTGTGTGGAAGTCAAAGAGTTATTTTGCTGAATATTATCAATCAACATTTTTGATTGAGAGCAAGATAATAAAACTATGAGTATTAAAGAAATCATTTCTTTTCTTCCTCAATAAAATATTTGAGTTGCTTGATTTCTGCCGTATATTCAAGAACCTTATTTTCCAAGTATTTAATTCTTTTTTGATGCTGTTCTACAAGTTCAGACATCACCTTGTAGTTTTGATTATTTGCCATCACCGTACTCCGAGTTTTGACATAGGAACTCTTCAAAAAAGTAATCAACGGTGATTTCTAATCGTTCAGCATGAGACTCTGCCCATACAATAAAATCCTCTTGTTGCTCTTTACATTCGTTGCCGTAATAAATCATTTGGAAGCACCTTCTTTAATGGTTTTTTCGTAATATTTTTTGTATATTTTATCATCATTACAATCAGGATGCCATCCTGCCTGCGAACTACAGAACTCTATTTTTGCTCTTTGGTAATCATATACCTTGAGAAGTTTAGCATCTCTCTTTATCGCCCAGGCATTCCATCCAAGAATGGCAATAAAGGCAAAAAAGATCAAGGTGATTTGATTGGATTTCATAAGAATACCTTTGGAAGACCTGCAATAATAAGAAAGGATAAAAGAGCAACTATATCATAACATTTATGTTTAATCATATAAGGAATTGCCAGAGAATTACCTAGCATATACAGTCTTGAACCAAGAACCGTATCGTGATACATTGTGACTGTATAGGCAAAACAGATAATTAAACTCGAAAGAATTCGTGCCTTATTTTCCACAGAGATCAAAAAGAAGGAGACATATCATACCGAAGTCCGGTTTGTGAAGTATCCATCTTTTCCCAATAAGAATACAGTTTGTTATAAAGTGCCGGAACACTTCCATATTCTCTGGCAATTCTGTGTTCTTCCACCGTCTCAAGACTTTCAAGTGAAGAGATTATCACACCAAGTTCTTGAACATTTAAATTTAGATTTATTTCAGTCATATTAAACTCCTTTGAGAATGAGTCGTTGAGAAATACATATTGAAAGTTCGGAAACAAGTTCTTCATCAACCTTTCCCAGTTTAGCATTAATTGCATCTGGAATCAAGTCTACCATCAAATCAAAAAATCGCTCATCATCGCTGATATATTCTACTACATCCTGAATGAGAGCATCGCAAAGTTTGGAAATTGTGTTTTCTGAAAGTGCCATTGGATCTGTGTGGATTACCTTTGTATTATACTTCACTCATCAGGCGATTAGTGAAGAACCGTACCAGTTTGGAGATTGGCACACTCCTTTTTTGAGAAATATATTCACAATATAAGATTTGTTCTTGTTCTCTTGCCTCTATTTTTGAAATTTAAGCATTCCTCTTACCCATTCTTCACCAGGACATTCTTTTACCAGTGTATTTTTAATTCCATTATTCCACCATTTAAGATTTTTATTGGGTTTTTTGATTAACAACCCCCTTTTCCATTCATTTCCAGGACAAGTTTTAGATTTTATATTTTTTTCACCATTGTTCCACCAAAAAGTTCCTTCAGGAAATCTTCCTCTTTTCCATTCATTTCCAGGACAAGTTTTAGATCTTATTAATCTTTTTCCATCATTCCAATAAACTAAACCATGTAATTTTACAGATAAAATTCTAGGAATTCTTCCCCTTTTCCACTCAATACCTGGTTGATTTATTGATATAGTTTCTTTATCACCATTATTCCAATAAAATCCTCTGCCTTTTACCCATTCTGAACCAGGACACTCTTTGGAGAATTTATTCTTTGTTCCATCATTCCACCAAATACATTCTTTCTTTTTTTCTATCGTTTCTTTACTTATTTTATATTTTCTACCAATCGCCTTTGTCCTTATCTTTTCCTTTGTTTCCTCTGAATATTTTCTATCTACATTTATTCCAGGTCTTCCTTTTTTCCATTCAGGACCTGGGCATTCTTCACAAAATTTTGTATTTGCACCATTATTCCACCATTTTGATTTTTTATGGTGATCAGACATTTTTTGTTTAGTTTCTTTTGTAAATTCTATTTCACTTATTCGTAATCTTGCCGTTTCATAAAGATATGAATTATAATATCTTTCTTTTACGAATTTATTTTTTCCCGTCATAAACACATGGGCCCATATCATTTTATGTGTTCTTTGGTCCTTTAATCCATACCTTTTAATACACACCCTTTCTAATAAAACGTGAGCAATATAATGTTCTCTTGCCGTTAGGCAAACAATTCTTTTATTCTTTCCAAATATACTTACCGGAAATGTATGATGTCTTTCTACATACAATTCTTGTCCCTTTGCTTTATTTTTACTATAACCCCTTTGTTCTGCTTTTCTTATGAGGTTACAATAATGCTTTAGATAATTCATTAGCACTTAACTTGATTGGCTTTAATATTTATAAAAAAATAGGAGTGGTTTAACCCACTCCAACCTGAAAGACGCCAATCAAGTTCAGGCACTAATTATTTAGATACTCCAAATACTCTTCATAAAGTTCTTGTTCTTTTTGGTGAGCATCGGTTTCCCATGGCATTTCTTTATAATCTAAATCAGAACAATCAATACCTTTCCAGCAACGAATACCTCTCTTATCTCTTAAATCACCACGAATATGTTGCAAACAGTGATGTAATTCGTGAAAAATTGTTTTCATATAATTTTCTTTTGAAAGATTAGATTGAATTTCAATCAAAAAATCTCTAGGTTTCCAATCACAATCTTGAACGGAACACCATCCACAAACACCCTCTCTTTTGAGACCACGATGAAGAACCTCAACATAGATTTTGTGTCTCGGCAAAAATTTATTCAAAAACCAAGAGGCAACATCCTCACAGAGGAGTTTTGAATAACCATATCCATGATGCGCAATGTTAAGCATTGTCCCCAGTGAAGAAAAATAATAAATGATGAAACAAAAACTAAACGACTCAAATTATTTAATTGCATCCGAAGGAAGCTCCACCAATAAATGCTCCTACCGGAACAGACCACCTATACCCATCACCACGACTCATACTTGCCGCAATACCACCACCCAGAATACCACCTAAAATGGTTCTGGTAGGATCACAATATGATCTGGAAGGAGTTGGTCTCTGCCCACAAGAAACATTATATCTTTCGACATTCACATATCCTTGTTGATAGTTTCCATACCTATCATAATATCCAGGAACATAAACCTCACGACTTCGAGTGCATTCATCAAATTCGGTGACCTGTTGAGATTGTGCCGGAACTGAAATCATAGTGAGTGAAAGAAGAAGAATGAGTTGTTTCATTTTTCAGATTGTTTTGCAAGTGTAACATACTCATAATTTCTTGGATAAACCACCAAACAAACATCATGAATTTTATTATGACCCTGACTGATACAAACAGTAATATATTCATCACAAATAAATTGGATTTTTCCAAGTTGATTGCGATAATATACTTTTAATCCTGTATAGAATGTTTGACTCATAATTTACCTCGCATACAACCAACTTCCTGCCCAATCAGCATTAGAAAGAACCCATTCCCTTTGCTCAATAATACGCAGATCATAACGAACACCTTTAGCGGGCGAAGACCAACTGGCAGATTTTAGAACCTCCCCAGTCTCACGATTGATGAAGCAATGAACCGAACGTTGCCCATCGGCATTCATAACAATCTTGTGATACTTGCGACCACTCTCAAGAATAAAATCATAATCACAAATCCCTTCTTTCAGTTCATCAATCTTTTGTTGATGATATCCAGGAAGTGCATCAAAACGATCCTTGGAGATTTGGTGATAACGAATGTTATACTCAATAAGGTTGTGCTTGAGCGCATCACACAACATCAGTGACCATTCAGTCACTTTGAGTTGAATGGTGTTTCTGGCATCCTGCTCTGAAACAAACTGGGCGAAGGTGGCAGTCATTGGGGAAGAGTGCTTGTTTGTGTATGAGATTATTATAAGGCATCCAGAGGCATCAGAGGTGCCTTGTGTGCCAGTTATTGAGGTGGCGGTAGTTTTGGCGCATTCATCTCCACTGTAGTTTTCTGTAAATTAAACATCAAACCGTCCAGGGTTTTGGCAAGAGGTCCAAATCCAATACTGGCAACAATAATGCCAAAGATGGTTCCAGAAATAAAATTAATCATTATAAGTATTGATCAAGAGTTGATGATGCCTTTCTTTTTCTTGGAGTCTGTTTGACTTTTTTAGAAATGTAGTCCTTTGCACTCTCAAGATTGTTTGAGACATAAACTTGTTCTCCATTACAAATAATGACAAACTTATTCCCAAAAGGAACGGCAGACCACTTTCCGTCTTTAGTCACATAACCCTCTGGTCCGGATGAAATACTTTTCAAAATCCCGGAGTTTGGAATATTTGGAAGCATCATAAGAAAGTTGCCGTTGCCGTTACAATTCTGGCATTTGGATGCTGAGCCATTGCAACCTGCTTTGCCTCATTCAGATTGTTTGCATAGCACTCGAACCACCAGGTTTTGCCACCAACCCAGAGCTGAACTTTGTACTTCATCTTGAATTTGTTTGGTACTCTGTTATTATAGCAGGTCTTCAAGGGAATTGGAGAGTGGAGTGGACGGTTGTTCGGGTGGCACAGTCAATATACTGCAATTAATTCATTTGCTTTTTTCCTACTAGAACCTTTAGCAGAAATAGTTCTAGTCACCTGAATTGGGTATATTTGAGCATTTTTATAAAGTTCTCTTGCAATAGGAACATCATGATTTGATATGATAACTTTGATACCACGACTTGCAAGTGATTCTGCTAGTTGTGCCAATTCAATTTGTTGGTCATGAGTAAATCCTTCTGTCGCATAATTAGTAAAGGATGCAGTATCAGAAATAGGAATATATGGAGGATCGAAATAAACTAAATCACCACTTTCAAGAGAACTGTATAGTAATTGATTAGAAAATGTAATACTGGTAAATTTAACAGTTTTATTATTAAATGCAGCAATAAAATCTAACATTTCTTTTTGAGGAAAATGTGCTTTAGTTTTTTCTACTTTTCCAGTCTTTGAATTGTTATTTTCTTTACCATAAGGAACATTAAATCCACCTTTAGAATTATATCTACAAAGACCATTAAATGAATGTTTGTTTAGATACAAAAATAGTTTAGCACGTTCTCTATTATTTGTTTCAGCATTAAATTTAGTTCTTAACTCCAAATATTTTTCTCTGGTGTTATTTTCATCAACAAATATTTTTGCACATTCACAAATAAAATCTTCATCAATATTAATATAAAAAGAATATAAATCTTGATTGATGTCATTTAAAATATATTCATCTCCCTGCACATTTAGTGCAACAGATAAACTTCCACCAAAAGGTTCACAATACCTGACAGGTGTTCCAATTAAAGGTAAAAGATGGGGAAGGACTCTAAACTTATTTCCTGCCCACTTTAAGGGAGATTTATTCATAAATTAAATATTATCAGGATCTCCCAATTTAGCATTTGAAATAATTTCAGGACCAATAGTTGCACCCGTTACAAATCTTTGCTTTACTGCATCATTATATTTGTAAACAATTCTTCTTGCAATAATAATATCAGAATTTCCTATTGAGTCTTTAGTCATCGTATTATTTGGACTATCCAATTATATATGAAAGTTCTTTTAATGTCAACTAGTCGGAAAGAAATTCTTCTACAAATTGCTCATGACTAATAATATGTACATTAGGATATATTTGTTCCATGCTAAGTTGAAACTCTTCTCCAAGATAGTATTTTTTCCACTTCCATGCAGAATCAGGACCAGCAAGAACAATTATGGCAGAAACATAACCATAATCATTAACTGCGTGTTGAAGTTTCATAACCTCAAATGGCACTTTCTCCTCAGCGGTTCCTTGTACACGTTGAAATTTAAGACTCAATAAAGTCTTACTTTCTAAAAGAATATCAACGAAATGTTTTCCACCATTACGTTTTAAACCTACATTAACTTGAGTTTTAAATTGATAATCAGTAAAATTCTCTAATAGATCTTCAATTTGTTTTTCGTATGTAGTTCCTGTGGTTGTGTCACGAGAAGCAGTAGTTGCCATAATAATTTTGATTGCTCCGTAATCATAGCACCCCCAACCCATTTCAGAGAGGTCTTTGTGCCAGTTCAGCGATTGATCACCGAAACGGCAATATCTCCATCCTTAAAAATAATGTCCACTACATTTTGGATCTTACTTGCAGTTCCCGTGGATGCCTTGTCAAAGGTAGGGCAAATCACCAGTCCATAGGATTTGGTGTATGATGCCAGATTACCTGCTGTAAGGGCACCAGAGCGGGTTTTACGGTGCTTTAGTGTACCCTTTGTATGATTTACAGCGCCCGTTATGTAAGTTTATCATACAAATATGATTTAAATTATTTTTTTCACAATATTCTCTTAAATTATCTATTTTTATTTTATCACCATTTGGAGTTATATACCATCTTGTTTTAAGATTTTTTCCTCTTGTTGCGGCACTTATTTTTTTAAGAGTTTCTGGTGAATGCTTTTTACCATAGTTTGGATTTCCTTCGCCCGAATGTATCTTACTATAATGTTTTTTAAGATGATCGGGCATTTTTTTACCCTTATGAGCTTCACTTATTTTTCTTCTTGTTTCATCAGATAGAGTTTTACCTTTATGCGTTTTGCTAATTAATTCCCTTGTTCTTTGCGAAACATTAGAAGAACCTTCACCGCCATCGCTAATGTTGATGAGAATACCTGTCCCTAAATCTTTTCTGCCAAAAACAGCGATCATATACATTTCGTGTTTATATGCTTCTAGTTCATCAACAAAGTATTTTAATATTATAATTCTGTCCTTATCTTTTGGAGTGAAACTTCCATTTCCCCTCCAATGTTCGGCAAACATTCTTTTTTTTTGTCCCTTTCCAATATAATAGGGAGTTTTATCCGCCTTGCGAAGGTAAGCATAAGTGTAATACATTTGTGTCTTGGCGTGACTATTACTATTTATAATAGAATAGGTGTGGGACTTACGCAACTACAATCCGCCAAGACACAAGTTGCCGCCCACATATTACTTTTTAATTACACTATCCACCAATTCTCCCCGATTAAAGACGGCATCCAAACAATTATTAATTTTGGTTGCAGTATTAATGCCAACTTTATCAAAGACAGGAGTTATAACAAGACCAAACTGCTTATTGTATGTATTCACACTACCAGGAGTAATTGTCCCATTTTTCATACCTTTAACATCCCTGGGATCCAAACGAATGGCACGACCAACAGTTTGCAAGATTTTAATGTAATCTGTATTACGCTGAAAGACTACACCATTCAGGCAAGAAATATTCAATCCCTCGGAAAGAATATCAAAGTGTAATACAACAAACTTTTTTTCTACATCTTTACCATAAGAATTGAGAGTATTGAAAAACACTTCCCGATTGACTTTTTGGTTGTTAATGAACGCACCAAACTTGCTGGAAATATGAAGTACATCATATCCCATCTCTTCCATTTGAGTTTGGAAGTCAGTTTGTGTGGTAAGACCTACAATGTCCTTGGTTTTTTTGGATACAATCAAAACTTTATCCATACCATAGGTATTGATAATATCGATGAGATTATGCTTGTCGCGCTCATACGGGCACCCACCACATTCATCTGTAGTTTTAGACTTGTGGGAATAGACTTTAGGAGGAACAATAAATCCACCTTGAATAAGTTCGGGCGCAGAAACAGAACAAATAATGTTTCCATACACCTCAACATCGTTCATTCCAGGCTTACCGATAGTTGCGGAAGTTTTTCTGGTCGCAGTAAAGAAATACGAACGATCTGCCTCGGCGGCAAAATATTCTACGGCAGGAAAGAAGTTGCGTTTGACGCTGTGATGTGCCTCATCAAAGTATATTGTATCAACCTTAATGTCGGCACGTTGAATTTGTTGTAGGGAATTATAAGTGGTAAAGATAAGTTTGTGTCCTTTTGTTGCCTCATACCAACCACGAATGATATTAGGTTTCGTGGTGCTGAAGTGATGAGTTTCTCCTGAATGTACGTGCAGAACTTCTGCATTCACAATAAACTCAAGGTATTCGGAGGATAATTGCTCCACCAAAAGAATTCTTGGGCAAACCACAACGATGGTTTTATCGGCACCAGTCGCAAACTGACGTATAGCATCACAAATACCCACAAGAGTCTTACCTGCTCCTGTGGGCATCACGAGCACTCCTTTGTGGTGAATTGCCGTGGCATTCAGAGATTTTTTCTGCCCAGGACGAAGAAATGGAATCACAGGGTTTTATCGTGTATGAGATTATTATAGCAGAAAGGGGTCCGGTTTAGGACCCCCAGTTGTGTCAGTTATGAGATTGGATCAAATCATAGTATAAATTCCTTTCTCGACTCTTTCTATCAAGTCGTTTCTTTTCATAGTTTGCAATTCACCAAGAATAGTGCCTGAAAATGATTCTTCATCCTTAAACTTACTTATCGACATACGAAAATCACGGACCAGTCTCTTCACATCATTAACAGAAAAAATATCATTCGACTTATAATGCGGTGTGAGATAATCATCAAACATTCTTCTCCAAATAGGAACTTTGGTATTTGAAGTATTCACAATACTGATAGGATTTTTTACGGGATTAACTTTATTTTGAGAATAATCAATCACATCTTCACCGCTAATCAAATTAAAAATGCTAGTAATTTTATCTATATGACAATTAAAAAATTCTCTTTGATTATTATATCTATGGTCAGATAAAACATTGTGAATTTCCTTTTCAATGTAATCCATATTTGAAACTTTTTTTGCACAAACTATATTAAAGTTTATTGGAACACTAGTATTAAAAAGTTCATTAACACGTCTATTAATATCGGTGGTTTTACCAATTTTATATAACAGTTGATTAGTTTCTGGTTGTACAATACAATGATTGACAAGTGCGTAGACAATTCCAGTAGTCATCGAATAATGTTGAGATTGGAACCATATCATAACACTCCTAGTCGCTTGTTGTAGGTTCCTTGTGCCACTAGAAGAACTGTTCTAGTCCAACAGGTTCCCCAAAAGAATAATCATAAGTAAGTGCATCATGACACACATAATGTGAGTGATTTATATCAACACCAAGACGTTCACACATTTCTTTATGATTATCTGGCATCATCTCAACGGCATAGAGCATATGATTGAGAATATGATCTTCAGTATGATATTTTAATAATCTATTTTTTAATCCCACCAAAAAGTTTCCTGACCCCGCAGAATTATCAATAAATGTGCTTTTTGGATCTTTAAGAATATCGAGTGAAATCTCATCAATCATACTCTCAACAAGTTCTTGAGGAGTAAAGACTTCTTGTGTTTCTTTAATTCTTTCGTCGGATCTTTCGATACTTGATCCAACTTCTAGATTATGTTTATTCTTTGCCATCTCGTTCCTCTAAACATCGAATATAGGTCGAGATTAAATCATTCTTACCAAAATGTCTTCTTCCATTACAACTCGAAGCAACTTCTCTAAACACAGGTGCAAACTCGACTAGATTTTGTAGAACTTCTGGTGATTTAACTTTTAGAAAATGATGCCCCTTTGCATAGTGTGTAAAGTTTTCTGTTTTAACTCTACCACTGGGGCCTGATCCATATTCACCCACGAATACATCTGCATCAAATCTGTTCTCATAAGAAAGGAACTCAAAGTCAGAATGCTTTCTTATCATTGGAATTTCACCAACTCCAACCTGAAATCTAGATGTATTTTTAACTTTCCAGTATTGTTTAATTGCACTAATACCACCAGGAAATGTGGATGCATCTAACTCTTCATCAACGGCACAATGAAGATGTCCCACAATCTTATTGAGGGATGATGGTTTTCTTATTGATGTTGGTAATACAAATCTTATATCATCAGTAATTTCTGCTGTTTTATTAAGAAATTTAATCGCAAGATTACCTCCTACACCATAAGGAGGGTTTCCTATTGCTAAAGTAAATCTCATACTATCTCTTCAACGACCACAAAGGTATTATAATGAGATTTTAGAATAGTGTCAAGCTGGTTGTCCCAACACCAGGAACAGTAAAAAATAGCACATTTCCGACCGTAGAAATTTGAACCGCAGTGCCAACACCAGAAATAAACCCATTAGTGGCAGTTACAATACCGGAAGAATTTACAGTTCCGGTTAAACTTCCAAGAAATCTTTTAGCAGTAATATCTTCAGTAATATATGCACTTTGTCTAACATAAAAAGTTCCAGAAACATCTGCATTTTGGGCAACATAAAAATTCTGACCAACATAAGAATTATCAGTAACTGTTGATGAACCACTGACGTGTATATTGTGTGTTGGTAAAGTAATCCCAATTCCAAGATATCCGGCATATGTCAAAGTCATTATTGGACTAGCAGGTGCAGTCTGACCCCTAAACCAATTAAATGTTCCAGTTTGAATTGTTGATCCAAGTTGTGTATAAAAATTAAGATTTCCTGAATCGTAATTAATAATATCTAAACTTTTTGGAGTGCTATATGGAGTATTTGCCGATGTATTTCCAAATCTTAAAGCACCATTACTTCCAGTTAATGTAGTGCTTCTACCTACTGCAATAATTGATTCAGCAGTATCACTCGTAACTTGAAGTTTAGAAATTGAGTTTCTATGAATGTGTATATCTGCCGAAGGAGAACTTGTTCCGACACCAACAGATTCGGCATAAAGTCTTGTTGATGCTGTTATAATTCCACTTGTAATACTAGAAGATGTTATAATTCCTGTAGAGTATATATTAGTAACTGTAATGCTTGGAGATCCACTTAGGCTTAATGCAGTAGAGGCAATTCCTACGATATTACCAACAAATCCCTGTAATGAAGTTGTAACTCCACTCACATAAAGTTGAGTGATTGATGCAATTCCGGCAGTAAGAGATGTTACAACACCAGAATTTGCTGTTATAATTCCAGAAATATTCAGGTCTGTTGGAAGTCTAGAATTATTTAAAGTTCCGTTACTTATATTGGTTGCATTAATTCCTGTAATATCAGTTCCAAATCCAGAAAAATTATATCCGGTTATACTTCCAGCAATATTAATTACTGATGGAAGTCTAGAATTACTTAAAGTTCCATTGCTAATATTAGTTGCATTAATTCCGGTAATATCAGTTCCAAATCCAGAAAAATTATATCCAGTTATACTTCCAATAGTTTTGAGATTTGATGCCGTTAAAATTCCAGTCGTATTTACATTTCCGGAAAGTGCATCAACAGAAAACCCATTTCCGGTGAGAGGGTCATTTCCAACCTGTAACGAATAATATGGAAATGATGTTCCAATACCGACTTTTGATGCCGTAGAAAGAGTTCCGGCATTAACAATCCAACCATTTGTTGATATTGCAACTATTCCAGTTAATCCTGCGGCACTTCCGACAAATTGAATTGCATAAACTACTCCGGTAGATGCAACTGCCGTAATTGCAGATCCAACCTTTACATCACTATAAAAGGTAGATACTCCACTAACCGCCAAGTTTGTTGTGGTGACAAGACCTGTGATTTTTGCGGTTCCATAAACATCTAAGATTTCTCTTGGAATTGATGTACCGATTCCAACCAAACCATTCGCATTTACAATAAAATTATCATCATCAACCTGGACACCATTTCTAAAATTAAATGATTTATTTATATTTGCCATCGGTTGAATATACTTTTAGTTATTTATGAAATTCTCATAATAAATGCCAGAGCATAGTATGGTGGTCTGTTTTCGTGGAATTTGCTGTCGCCTACTGAACTTGTGGTACTGGTCTCTGATCTCATTTCGTGACCACTAGAACCAACATTAATAGACCCGCCATCAGCAATGTTTCCTGATAAAGTGTGACTATGAGAAGCAAGTTCTGCAGTAGTAAGTTGGTGTGCGGTCTCACCACCAGAGTTTCCTGGAGTATAACTACTACTTAAAGTTCCATTATCTGCATTAAATCCAGGACCTGCAGTTTCAACAGTTCCAGTACCAGCACCACTATGAGCACCAACAACAAATCTATTTCTTAGGTCTGGAGTTTTTTGCCCAATTACTTCTTGTCCATTACAAAGTGCCCAACCTGTTGGAATATTTGCAATCGTTCCAGACCACATAATAATTCCACCAATTGGAATGGTGCCATATCCACTAATTGTTGATGGTGCAGTGACTGCCAAATTACCAGTAAGTGTAGTGGCACCAGTAACATCTAATGTACCACCAACGGTTAAACCGTTCGTACTAGAATTGTAAATTAATCCAGAATCAACCGCCGGAGTTCTATATCCATCGGCAGAAGTATCTTTAGAAAACAAAACATAATGAGGTCCAACTCCATCCCCCAAACCTTCTATTTTTATTGTATCTGCTTTTGCGGCAGTACCACTCGTGCTTTGATTTCCTGCAGCATTAACACCAGGAAGGTTTATACTTGCAGAACCATCAAAAGAAACTCCACCAATATTTACTGATGCTAATAATTTAGTAGCAGTAGCAGCATTACCAGTGACATTACCAGTGACATTACCAGTTAGATTTCCAGTGACATTACCAGTTAGATTTCCTGTTACATTACCCGTTAAATTTCCAGTCACATTACCGGTCACATTACCGGTCACATTACCGGTTACATTACCGGTTACATTACCGGATGTATTACCAGTTACATTTAAAGTACCACCAACATGTAAGTTTTTGGCAATTCCAACACCACCGGATACAATCAGTGCTCCTGATGTTGTACTTGTTGCTTGAGTATCAGAATTTACCTTTAACGCTGACTTTACATTTACGGTATCATTAAACTTAACTTCCTTGCTAAATGTAACGGGACCATCAAATTGTGAAAGAATTGTTCCAGAATTTCCACCCTCAACAACAAGTCTTTCTTTAATAGTAACCTCATCAAAAACAACACTTAATCTGGATGGATCTTCACCAGTAATCGTTGGAATTGGAGCATCATAAGTAATTTCTTCACCGGTTGCAGATGATGTTTTTCGATTTCCAACAAACGAGTCACCATTATTATTCATACCAGTATAAACAACAATACCACCAGAGCGTTCTTGAGACTGAACCAAAAACTCTTCTCTTTCAGTTAGAGTAATAGACTGAACCTGAGGAAGTGCCGTTGAATAATTTCCGGGTCCGTATCCAAGATATTCAAATGTATGACCTGATGCTCTTAAAATCGAAGGTCTTCTAAACTCAACCGCAATTGGTTTAATTTTTCTAATAATAGATCCATTATCGTGAGATACCTGTCTTGTTCCAAGAGCACCACGAATTACCGTAATCACATCACTGTTGCCACCACTCAAAGTGCTACTCACAATTCTGAAAATTTCTTCATCAATCTGTATATAAGACCCAAGAGGAAATCTCTTCAGTAATCCTATATTTGCGATGGATCCAAGAGAACTTGAAACTTGAATTGTTGTATCAGCCGGAGATAAAAGTGCCGCCAGCGTCAGTGTTTCATTATCAAAAAATGAAACACTTCTTGTTCCTAAGTTTTCGGCAGACGAATCTGAACTTGCCTCATTTGATGAAAGACCGTGTTTGAGAATATATCCAGAAGTTGCACTTATATTTGGAGTCAGTGCAGTGAATGTATTCACACCAACTCTATCTTTGACTATATAATCTCCCAAATTATTGCTCGAAGCATCAATCACTCTAAATTTGTTTCCGCCAAATAATCCGTGAGCTCCGGAACAATTGAATGTTGTAATTCCACTTGAATGTGATGTATTTGATATTAAAATTGATGGACCCAAGACAACCGCATAATGATTTGCGGTGATTACAGGATCTCCAGCAGTTCTTCCAATCGAAATCGTAGTATCTGTCGAAACTGCAGTAATGCGATGATATGTGTCGGAGGTTGTTCCGGCACCGGTAAATTGAACCACATTACCAATTGCAGAAGTAATACCTGATGTGGCAATAGTAATGGAAGCGTTTGCTGATCCACCAACAACTGAAGTGTCAAAATAAAGTGTTTCTCCATTTGCATATCCAGAACCAGATGAAACAATATCTGCCGAAGTTACTTGCGCATCAGAAACAACAACCTTTGCAGTTGCACCATCCCAATTGGTCAGGGTATTTTCATTAAATAGTTTAACATTTTGATAAGTTCCATTTGTTTTACCAGAACCACTGGTCAAAGTATTATAAGCAACAATACCAGAAAGTCCGTGTCTTCTGGCAAAGGTGATGGTTGAACCAGAAACCACAGAAATATCAAGACCCACACCAAGTTTTGTGAGTAAAGTATCTGTGGATTCTCGTGTGATGCTTTTCTTCAGATCATTTGTGACGACTTCTCCCAGAGGAGATCTTTTTGCGAACGATTTTGCTGATGCCGGATTATCATTAATATTATCTCTGTCTAGTTGGGGATATAAATCAACAACATTCTGACTATATTTGATATTTGTAAATTCTGTAGGAACTGCCTTGTCAGAACTTAATACATAAAAATGATAAATTCCATCTCTAACACCGCTAATATAAGAAGATATTACTTCTTTTCTATAAATGTAAAGATTGGACTGTAAGTTGTTTCTTTCAAATCTTGGAGATAGGATTGTCCTGCTAGTCGTATTATTTGTGAATGAATCACTTCCTGGAGTTGTGAGTAAAGTATAAGTGAAAGTCAGATCATCAGAAACAGTAACCGCAAATGTTCCGTTATATCCAACGTTGTCTTCACCGGATGTATTGACACTGTCCGTTACATTTTTAATAATAACAATATCTCCAGTATGAAGATTGTGAGGAAGTTCAGAGATGATTGTAACTGTACATGATGGAGCAGTACCAGTACTGGTGCATTTAGCAATCAGACTTAAATTCTTATTATAATCATAATCTGCTACCACAAGAGTAGAACGACCGGGATCATTATCATTGCGAAATCCAGTCGAACTCGATTCTTGAATTACAAAACTATTTTCAGGATTTTTTGCATTCTGTAGTTCTTTTGGAATTACAACTCTAATTTTATAAACCTTTTCATCTAAACTTCGAGTATCTTCAATTCTTTTGATATAAGTTGGTTCTGTTGCTGCACCTAATCCTACAACACCAGATGTATTAAGTTGCCCATATATTAAACTACCGGCATTTGTGGTAATATACCACTGATTGTTTGTAGTATCAAATTGTATCGGATGACCCACATCACCGGAAACCTTATCAGAAACTCGACTTAAGATTTTAAGATTTGTTCCACCATAAACGGTGATTGCATCTCCAATTGTCGAAGAAGATGATGATGATGCGAGTTTAATTTCAGTACCAGAATGGCGAATTGCATAATAAACAGTATTTTCTACAATATTTTCAGGCAAATCTCCATCATCACTTATAATGATAACTTTTTCTCCAGTCTGAATAGTATGACTACCAATTGTAAAAATAGTTCCTGATATAGAAGTTACTGAATATTCCTTTACAGAACTTGTAGAGGCATCAGACATTAAAATATTTGCCGAATATTCTGTTCCGGATGCGGTAAAATATAATTTATCACTAATTCTAGCACCAACTCGATATCCTTGAGTTAAAATGGGTGGAGCAACATCTTTAGAATTAAATCCATAAAGATATAAATGTGATGTAATACCAACAGTTGTGGTAATTCCAACATCCAGTGCCTGCCAGTCAAGATTACTCTCTTCTAGTGTAATTGCTCGTGGTGTAATAATAGAAGTAATAAATGCCTTATTATCTTTCTCAAATGCCTCCTTCTTAAATCCAGAAGAATTTAGTGCAATCTGCCCGAAGTTTGAGTTTGAGTTGGTGATTGACATATCACCACCAGTTTCAGAATCAAGATGCTTATTAAATCCAATTGCAAAAACAGATACGATTTGAATAAATGCATCATTTGTTGCCTTTATGTGACTCGATTCCCATCCACTTCGATAAATTGCTGCAGGGTCCGAATGATAAATCTTACCGGCATCAGTCGAAGAAGAATTTAGTGATAAGGTCGCACCGGCAACTCTGGATATATCAATTTTATCATTATAATTTCGATTTGTTTTACTATATTTTACAAATGCCCGATCATCCTTTTGAAGCGAAACCGCAGTAAATTGAGCCACAACCATCGAACGAAACCCGGATGCCTTGCTACCATCGGCAAGCATTCCGTTCATTCCCCAGACAGAACGCAAAGAAATATTAAAAACATACGGTGATGCACCGGATACAGTATCAGTATCAATTGTAACAAATGCGCTTGATGCATTTACAAAATCTCCTGTGGGTAGATTTACTCTAAAACTTGGAAGTAAATATGTGAAGACTGTGGGGTCACTAGGACTCACACCCTGAACTTTAGTTGAAATATTATAATCTTCTGGCGAAACTCCACTAATTTTAATTGGAGTTCCTGCAGTAAGTTCGTGAGGAACTGCAGTTTTTACTGTGACTTGGGTAGTTGGAACACCACCAGAACCTGCCTCAATATTAGAAATTTGAATTGGATCATTCGCAAATGCGCCTACAATTTCCCATTCGGGTCTTTGTTTTGCAAATCCGTCTGGATTGGTAGGATATTTGTCATCAATATCTCTTCCGGATCCATCATTAAATGCATTAGAAAGTTTTGCATAATACATATCAAGGTCGGTAAGACCGGTTGTTTTATACTTATTCACCCCATCGGCATATTCGAAACAGGTGAGTTTGTGATGAGAGAATGAAGGAAATGATTGGTTATTGACCGAAAAGTTTGTTGGATCAGTATAAACCGTTCCTTGCTCACTTCCATCAAAAATTGAGAACTGCCAAAAGTAACAGGCACCGGTAATTCTAAAAATTGCCGAGTTTGAAACGTTTGAGTCGGTGGGGTTAGGAACATATTTTGGACGAATTTTGGTCTTTCTTAAGTCAAGACCAACAATCGATGTCCCTCTAGGAACAATGACACCACCATGAACACTATTAAACTTATAGAGAATATTATCTTCTTGTGTTAGATCAAAATTAGAACCAAGTGTAAGATTAAGTGTCGTTAATGCTGCGGATTGTGTTTCACTTGGAGATGTTACTATTGCCTCGTTTCCGATATTTTCTAAAGCAAAACCAGGACGATTATCAACGGTGTGCTGTCCCGGCATCAAAAGAATTGTGGTCTTTTCTACCTCATCATTACTATTTCCTCTCAAATAAGAAAATCTGGCGGCCTCTATAATTGCTCTTTGTAGATTTTTAAAAGGTTGTGCCAGAGAGTTTCCTTGATTTGTAATACTATCAGTGGAATCTAAATCGCTTGGACTTACATATAAGATACGACCTTCTGTATTCTTAATAAAATTGTCAAGTTTATTTAATCCCATATTTATTATTGATAGACTTAATATGCTTTATTTATAATACTCACAAAAAAACTCACCTGTGAGTTTTATGTATATAAAGTTTAGAGTGGAGATGTATAAACTAAAGAACTCTCATCAACACGGGAACGAACAACTTCTAAAACATTCATAAATTGATCTATTGTCTCACAATTTACAGTTTTTTCTCCACCTTCACTCGAATACAAATAAAACTTTTTAGCAAGCGTATCAACAACGCAGCGTGTCAGAACTTCTTCGGTGTTGAAAGGCATTTGGGGGTTTTTTGATTACTGGATCATCATATCACGGTTTGGTGGTGTTGTCAAGGGGTTTAATTTTTTATGTTTTTTAATTAAAATGAGAACCAGATTAATATATACATCTAATTTTATTTCATCCCATTATCAATCACATTCAATTGATTCGAATATTTGTTTTATATCAAATAAGTCTTCATTTTCATTAAATGGATATTCGTGCTCTGATCCGTTGAAATCAAAATCAAACAAATAAGATCCAGGCAACTTAAAATTGTGAGGTTTAATAGTTTCAATATTGTTATGCATATCATATCCAAATACTTTTGGACTTGTACCGTTCCACAATACGACTGAAGGAAGTTTAAGTGCTGCAGCAGCATGTTGAAGTGAAGAATCAATTAAAATTCTTTTATCACTATGTATTATTAAACTTAAAAATTCTAATGTAGAAAGTTGAGTTTTATCATCAAATTGAATTGGAATTGCATTTATCAGTTTTGGAGAATTCATTTTTGTTGCCTGATAAATTGTATATTTTTTATGATATTTGTCTACAATTTGTTGAGCAATATCAAAGGGCATATCTCTTGCCCACATATAAGGTTTTGAATCTGGAGAAATCAAACCACCATTCGTGTGTATAACCATTACAGGTTTTTTATCTTTTTTCCAAACTTCTTTTGAAAGTTTTTTTTGTAATGAATTGAAAATTAATTCTGGGGTTTCACCTTTATAATCCAATCCATACAACTTACACCAAGTTTGGATAAGTGGAAGTTTTTTATGAATATGATCTGTTGTAAAATAAGGTTCATTATGAAAAATCAAACTGTCTTTATTTTCAATATAATTTTGATAAAAATAACTTGTATTATTTAATTCATATACTCTATCTACAAAAGGTAAATTTATAAAAATATCAGTATAAACACATATCAATATAAGTTTGCGACTTGGATGATTATTTTTAATTGCTTTTGCAACTGCTGTTGCTGCAATATGTTTTCCCAATCCACCTTGAACATGAAAAATACTATAAGTGTCAGATGCCATAAAAAATTAATACAAGTTAATGTTGAAATATCAAGTTGTCCAAGGAAGAGGTTTTGATACTGTTCTTGGTGCTGGAGGATTTACTACAGAATTAATCCATGAAGCATTATTGACTTCGTGGTTTCCAAGATTTTCACCAAGTTTTTCTTTTACCCATCCCAAAAGAATTTCTTCCGTTAGATCTTGATATTCTATAAAATTTTGAATATTTTCTGTAATCAATCGAACTACACCCGAGGCATTACAAGAAACATCACTATCACTATCTATAGAATGAACTGTATATAGAATATTTGTTACTGTTCCGGTTTCATCATTAAGTTGTTCTAAACTTTCAATTGACCAAGTGTGTGTAATTAACATTTTAAATTTCTCCTTGATTTATGATTTTAATTTGATTTGAATTTATTTTTGTATATTTTGATAGATTTTGAATACCTTTAACATAAGGTGTTTGTCTCCAAATGTCCATATGTTTAGATTTATCAATCACATATGATGAAAGAATTGTAAGTGGGTCTGATGATGTTGATTTAATCTCATTTCGAACTTCATGCATATCCACCAATCCATAAGTATTTAGATCATTTTCCCGATTTAAATTTTCAATTTTATCAAAAGAATGTTCATAAGATTCTTCTTCTAAAAATTCATATAATTTGTTTAATGTTTCTTCTGGATAATTTACAAGATTTTGATATTCTACAAAATGAATACGATCTCCGTATCCCTGATTCAGACCTTCTACAATTGCATTTAAGGATTGGCCTAAAATTCCTTCTGGGCCTGCAATATATTCACAACGATTGTCGTCATTAATTGGAATATTTAATTTTACAAGTTGCTCATCAATAAAATTAATTTTAGGATTTCCTTCTTGATAAGGGTTTCTTCTTATCATCATAATCATAGAAGTCAAAATTTCTTCAATATCTCTTACTGGACATATAATTTTTGCTTTTTGATTAATGTATCCTTCAATATAAGGAACTCTTGCAGTCCAGGCTCTGTTCTTATCTATGATTACTGGTTGTTCTATATCACTATAAAAATTGCCAATAATACTTGAAATTATACAATTTGCTTGTTTTGGTTTTGGAAATCCGTGAAATAATTCATCATTTAATAAATGATTCTCAACCGCAAACATCGTAGAAAGAACAGGACTTGATGGTCCAGAATAAAATCTTGGATTTTGATTTAATAATGAAGAAAGTAAAGTACTTCCTGCTCTTGGTAGACCTGACATAAAATAATATGTTTTAGATAAACCAAGGTCTTCTGGTGACATAAATTGCGAAAGGAATTCTAAACTCATAAATTGATTTTATTTTTAATATTATAAGTTAAATATAGTCAAATGTCAAGCATTAGTCGCAATACCAACGTGAGTTTCCAATGCTTCTAATCTAATCTTGAGTAATGTATTTTCTGTATCAAGTTCTTTGATTGCATTTACTAAAAGTGCTGCCATGCGATCATAAGAAACTGATAATGGTTTTTCTTCAATATCATAGCAAACAAATTCGGTCAATCCAATTTCGTCAATTTGTTCTGCAATAAATCCAACTTCATCTGGACCATCAGATTTTTCAATTGGATTATATCTAACTGATTCTATTGCAAGTAGTTCTGCAACTCCACCTAAAAACGGTCTAATGTTAGTCTTAAATCTACAGGATGAAGTATCGGCAGCAAGTTCAAATGTAGTTGAACACCATTTAACTGCAGTAGCTCCGTGAGATTTTGCTGCCATCTTTGTGTAGAAATTAGTATGGTTTGCATTACCAATCACAATTATGTCTCCTGTGGTTGTGAGGTTTATTAGACCACTTGGAGAATATGCAGTTGTTCCTGCTTGATGACCAATTGCAATATTGTTACATGCAGTGGTGTTGCAATATCCTGCAGCAATTCCAATGAAGTTATTATAACTTCCAGAGGTGTTGCAACGTCCTACATCAGGACCAAAGAAGTTATTATAACTTCCAGTGGTGTTGGAATATCCTGCACCAGGACCAATGAAGTTATTAAAACTTCCAGTGGTGTTGGAATATCCTGCACCAGGACCAATGAAGTTATTATAACTTCCAGTGGTGTTGGAATATCCTGCACCAGGACCAAAGAAGTTATTATAACCTCCAGTGGTGTTGACATATCCTGCAAAACGACCAAAGAAGTTATTATGACATCCAGTGGTGTTGCAACGTCCTGCAGAAGGACCAAAGAAGTTATTAAAACATCCAGTGGTGTTGCCAAGTCCTGCATGAAGACCAATGAAGTTATTACAACTTCCAGTGGTGTTGGAACATCCTGCATAAAGACCAATGAAGTTATTAACACTTCCAGTGGTGTTGGAACATCCTGCACAGTCACCAAAGAAGTTATTAAAACTTCCAGTGGTGTTGCAAAGTCCTGCACTATTACCAAAGAAGTTATTAAAACTTCCAGTGGTGTTGCAATATCCTGCACAGGTACCAAAGAAGTTATTATAACCTCCATCGGTGTTAGAACGTCCTGCATAAACACCAATGAAGGTGTTTTCATTTCCGGTGGTGTTAGAACATCCTGCATATTCACCAAAGAAGTTATTATGCCTTCCAGTGGTGTTGGAATATCCTGCACAAACACCAAAGAAGTTATTAGAAAATCCGTCAGTGTTGGAAAATCCTGCACAGTCACCAAAGAAGTTATTAGAACTTCCAGTGATGTTGGCATATCCTGCACTATTACCAAAGAAGTTATTATTAGATCCACTGATGTTGCAAACTCCTGCACAAATACCAAAGAAGTTATTATTAGATCCAGTGGTGTTGCAACGTCCTGCAGAAGGACCAAAGAAGTTATTAAAACATCCAGTGGTGTTGCAACATCCTGCACCAGGACCAAAGAAGTTATTACAACTTCCAGTGCTGTTACCATATCCTGCAAAACGACCAATGAAATTATTATCACTTCCAGTGGTGTTGCCAAGTCCTGCACAAATACCAAAGAAGTTATTATTAGATCCAGTGGTGTTGCAACGTCCTGCAGAAGGACCAAAGAAGTTATTAAAACATCCAGTGGTGTTGCAACATCCTGCACCAGGACCAATGAAGTTATTAAAACTTCCAGTGGTGTTGGCATATCCTGCACTATTACCAAAGAAGTTATTATTAGATCCACTGATGTTGCAAACTCCTGCACAAATACCAAAGAAGTTATTATGACATCCAGTGTTAAATGCCCCAGCAAGAACACCAAAGAAGTTATTAAAACATCCAGTGGTGTTGCAACATCCTGCACCAGGACCAATGAAGTTATTAAAACTTCCAGTGGTGTTGGCATATCCTGCACTATTACCAAAGAAGTTATTATTAGATCCAGAGATGTTGTTACGTCCTGCACGAATACCAAAGAAGTTATTATAAAATCCAGTGGTGTTGCAACATCCTGCATAAGAACCAAAGAAGTTATTAAAACTTCCGGTGGTGTTGGCATATCCTGCACAATTACCAATGAAGTTATTATTAGATCCAGAAGTTGTAAACTTACCAGATTCATTACCACCAAAGAAATTATGAACTCCACTAGTAATAGAAGACCCAGTAGACACATCACCAATTCGGATGTTAGTGTCAATAAAACTAATTCCAGTAGTTCCTCCTATCGATATTCTCGTAGTAGGGTTTATGGTTCCTATACCAACATTAGATAGCGTATGAATACCAGCTGCTGTAGTAACCCACTGAGAAGAACCACCACCACCAGAAGAAGAAGCATTAATAGTGACTTGTCCCGTAGATCCGGAAACAGTAATATTAGTTCCGGCAACAATAGAAGTTACAATACCAGTTAAGTTAGATCCATCCCCATAAAATGAGGTAGCAGTTACAGATCCACCAACATTTAAAGTTTTACCAATACCAACGCCACCGGTTACTTGAAGTGCCCCTGTTGATGTGCTTGTCGAGTCTTCATCTTTAGTAAATCTTACAGTATCTGTTGCACGAAGAGTTCCAAAAATATCACAATCATCGATTGGATTATCAGTCTTAATACCAACCTTCGTCATTCTGTAGATATTACTATTTCCAGATCCAACAAATCCCCAAAAATCTTTAGTCTGAAGATCCACAATCCAGTTTGGATTATCAATATTTGAAATGGGTTTTAAAGTATCAGTTCCAATTCCAAGACTATTTTTCTCAACAATATTTAAAGCAGCAAATGACTGTGCCAATTGGTTTGTTGGAACAAATACTCCTTGATCTTGTATATAAAAATAATTTGGCATTTATTTATTTGTGTTATGAGTATTTATAGAAAACATCATTAAAAAATTGGTATTCCCTCATCTAAGACAAAGAAACCCTCGGTTTGAATTCCAACAATTGTTCCAAATCCAACTCCTGGAGTGACTCCTTGAGGGAACATAGCAATCCAACGAATTCCTTTTACATCTCTGGCTAATTGATATCCATTTTTTCCAGGAGAATTTACAGAGTCAAAAATATTTGCATCTATCTTTATACTTCCACTTACATCAAGTGCTTGTTGTGGTGATGTACTTCCTATTCCAACTTTCCCAGAAGTAAAAGGAAGACCCTCAAGATCTGCAATTGCTCTAAGTACAGTTCCACCAATTCCAACATCTAATCTTTTTCTGACTGTAAGAATTCCGACATCTGCATTTCCCTCAACAGTTAAATTTCCTTTAATTAAAACATCCTTTTCGAAATCAACATCTTCTTTAAATATTTCTTCAACACCTTTATTAGAAAGATCATAAAATAGTGTTCCGTAAATATAAACATCCTTAAAGAATTTTGCATCCTCATTAAAATATGACTGTTTTCCCGAAACATTAACATTTGGATCAATTGAGTCGTTCCGTTCAGACATATTGTTAAGATATTTCGGGGGATATTGTATCTAATATTTTTTCAACAATATCTCCACCAACAAATGTTCCACTGAATACTTTGGATGTAAATTGAAGACTCTTTGGAACTAAATTTCCAGATAGTCCATCACAGTCCATCTTACTCCCTTTGAGTAAAATTCTTCCAGAACCAGAGTCTAATGTGATATTTCTGCCTGCCTTAATATCCACATCCTCATCGGCATCAATCATAATATTTTGAGCACGAATTCTAACCTTTCCATTTTTTTCTGCCGTAATACAGACATCACCGTTTCTTCCACTAATTACAATATCAACACCATTTGATTGACTATTCTGTCCGGCAATAATTTCAATCGACTGATCATTATATATTTTATATATTCCACCCTCACTCAATCCGGTAAGAGAAACATCATTACTATCAGTTACGGCATAAATGTTATATACTTCAGTCCCGTTCAATCCCATCTGGGGATTGCCCATATCTATTCTAAATTTTGGACCAAAACTTTGAATACTTCTATTTTGCCAGTTTTGTTTATCAAAAGGTCTTTCTGACATTTTATTTTACACAATCGATAACTTGTTGAACTTCACCCTGGAAATCTGAAGATATAATATCCAATATGGGTCTTAAGATTGCACCGGATCCAGTATCAGAGTCAATTTCAATTACGGGAAGATCATTTACAGTAACTATCTTATTTATTGGTTCAACACTGATAACAGATCCATCATCTATTTGAACAGAATATTCATTATCAAATTGATCTTTTACAATATTATCATCTTCATTATAATTTTTTCCTTTATTTACAATTAAAATTTTATCAATAGTATAATCTTTAGATTTTAATACATCAGGGTCTGGTGAAGATTTTATTACCTCATCTGCCGTGGTCTTATCAGAATTATCATACAAATCTCCGGGAGCATAATTTTCACCTTCTGATACAATATAAATTGAGTCAACTTTTCCGTCTTTAATAGTTGCTCTGGCAACCGCACCATATCCTTGATTTGCATTATCAATAATCTCAACAAATGGGGGAAATCTATACCCGGATCCACCATTAGTCACTTTTGCACCAATCACACTTCCTGTTCCACCAGAAATTGCACCAATTAATGAAATTGCAGTGGAACCAGATCCACCACCACCAAAAATATTAATGGTTGGAGCACCGACATATAATGGATTTCCCGTATAACAATTTCCAATTTGATTTGGAAGATTATTAATCGCACTAAATGCACCAGAAATTCCACCTATAACATCATTAACTCCACCGACAATATCAGGAATACCCAGTGCATTAGTAATATTTGCATTTTCTAAAATTTTATCAAAACTTGGTCCCGGAACATTTGCCGGACCACGACCAATTACCCATTCCTCAACAAGACCACTCATTTTTGATTTATTCTGATTACAATCAAACATTCCAACAAGACCAGAAATGGCACCAACACTATTTCTTAAAAATTTATCAACACTAAAGTCTGGTAATAATTCTAAAATTGCCTTAATTCCACCCAATACTGGTCCCAATCCATCTTCAATTTTTCCAATAATATCATTGACTAAAACACCGGTAAATTGATCTGCGGCACAAGTCACAAAATTTTTGACATTTTCTATTACCGAATTAAGCATATCCTCGATAATACCTGAAAGTGAATTTACAACACTTGAGGCAACACAGGTAAGTGCCTTTTGAACTTCTGCCATTGGTCTCGTTAGTGCAGTTTGTGCGGCAACACCGGCAATATGAGCTGCGGCAACATTTCCGCTGGCTGCTAAAATTTTTGCAGAAATTGCCTTATATAATAAATCAAGTCCCTTTGTAAAAATTGGTATAATTGCCTTATATAATCCGTTCATCATATTTCCAACAAGACCATTCGTGATTGTTTGAATTTTATCAACCACACGGTTAATTTCATTCGCAATATTTGTAAATATTGAAGGAACCTTTACCTTATTCAATAAATTATTGACTTC
>Ga0247840_10003524_pt1 | contig 26278 bp, 22 predicted proteins | sample LaCruzMarch2015__FD_192404 | JGI IMG/M metagenome (GOLD analysis project Ga0247840, IMG submission 192404) | Freshwater microbial communities from meromictic Lake La Cruz, Castile-La Mancha, Spain - LaCruzMarch2015_17m | ecosystem: Environmental > Aquatic > Freshwater > Lake | place: Spain...
AGAAACCGGAGTTCGTCAAACGACAAGCGCCGGGGAGGCGATCAATGTAATGGCCTCGATCGTGGATAATTCAGCGGAGGTATCGATCCAGATTGTGGCCTCGACGAACGAACAGGTTATCGGGATCGAGCAGGTCGCACTGGCCATGGACAATATCAAGCTCGCAACCGAACAGGTTGTCGGAAGCATTCGCCAGGCCCAGGCGGGCACCCAGAACCTTCACGATGTCGGCCAGAAACTGAAGCAGTTGGTGGATATGTACCGTCTGTAATCAAACGGAAGCTTCCGGGAGACAGGATGAACAGCAGCGAACAGGAATTCCTCAGGCGGCTTTTGGCGACATTCAAGGTGGAAGCCGCCGAGCATATTACCGCCATCTCGCGCGGCCTGATCGATTTAGAGAAGTCGCCCCCTGAAACAAGGCAAGAGATTCTTGAGCTCATCTTCCGCGAGGCGCACAGCCTCAAGGGGGCGGCGCGGTCCGTCGATCTTGAGGAGATCGAAGCCACCTGTCAGGCGCTGGAAGGTCTTTTTGCTGTGCTGAAAGGCAATGAACTGTCCCTTTCAGCCGGCCTGTTTGACATCCTCTATCAGTCCGTTGACTTGATAGATAATCTTGTCGGATCGCTCGATCGGCAAGGGGCAAGTGTGGATGCGTCGGAGCAGCAGCGCATTCGCGAGCTGCTGTTGAATGCCGCAAAGGGGGATGTCTGCAGCCCCGGACCCGTTTTAGGGAGAAAACCTCTGGAGTATCATGCCTTGCCGCGGCCGGCGGCCTCCGAAAGCCCATCCGGTCTCCGTCCGGTAAGCGAACCGGCCGCGCCGTCGAGGCCGCCGGAAGCAGCGCCTCCGATCTTTGCCGAGAAGCATCTCTCTTCGGAGACGGTTCGCGTACCCGTTGGAAAGCTTGACTCGCTCCTCATGCAGATCGAGGAACTTATCGCTGCTAAACTGACCATTCAGCAGCAGGTCTTCTATGTCAAGGAGATGAAGGAGATGGTCGAAAAGTGGACCGATCACTGGTCGAACATCCAGCCGGAGTACCGCGAGCTTGTCCAAATGGCCGAGAGCGAGGTTCATGAGCAGGACAGGCGGGGGAGAGGGCGGAGTGCCAACCGGATCAAGGAGTTTCTGGAGGCCAACCGCGAGCTCGTCAGCTCGCTTGGTCAGCGGCTCCGCGTGATGAAGAAATCGAACGAGGACAATTACCGATCCGTAGGCGCGATGGTCGATGCGCTGCTTGACGACATGAAAAATGTTCTCATGTTCCCGTTCTCCTCGCTCCTCGAATTGTTTCCGAAGCTGGTCCGTGACCTCTCCCGCGAGCTGGGCAAGGAGATATCGATTGAAATCCGCGGCGGGGAGATCGAAATCGACAAGCGGATTCTCCAGGAACTGAAGGACCCTCTGATCCATATTATCCGGAACAGCATCGATCACGGCATTGAAGAACCCGCGGTTCGAATCGGCAAACATAAATCCGCCGCAGGAAATATTCTCATTGCCGTATCGCAGAAGGACAGTGGGAATGTAGAAGTGCTTATCGCGGATGACGGCGCAGGCATTGACACGCAGAAGGTGAAGTCGTCAGCGGCGAACATAGGCGTGATGAGCCATGACGAGGCAGGCAATATGAACAACGCCGAAGCGCTCGATTTGGTTTTTCGCTCGGGAGTCTCCACAAGCCCGATCATCACCAATATCTCCGGAAGGGGGCTCGGTCTTGCAATCGTGAGGGAAAAAGTGGAAAAATTGGGCGGCTCTGTGCGTATCGAGACAAGGCCGGACCAAGGGACCGCCTTCCTGCTGCTGCTGCCGCTCACCCTTGCAACCTTCCGCGGAATACTCGTTGGGGTCGGAGATCAGATATTTGCGCTGCCGACCATGCAAGTGGAAAAGATCCAGACACTGAGAAAGGATGCCGTCAGGACCGTCGAGAACAAGGAGACCATCCAGTTTTCAGGAAGGACCATATCCTTTGTCCGCCTTGAGGATCTCCTCGAGCTGCCGATGAGGGAGCGTAAAGACGAAGCGGCTGGCGTCAGGCAGGCCGTTGTTCTGGGCAAACCCGGCAGCGAGATTGCTTTCGGCGTCGATGAGATTCTGAACGAAGAGGAAATTCTGGTAAAACCGCTGGGCAGGCAGCTCTGCCGGGTGAGAAATATTGCCGGCGCCACGGTCCTTGGAACGGGCAGGGTTGTGCTCATTCTGAATACGGCCGACATGATGAAAACGGCGGTGAAGGCGAATATCGGGGCGAAACGCATTGCGGCATCGTCCTCGGCGGCCTCCTCGGCAAAGAGGTCCATCCTGATTGTGGAGGACTCGATTACTTCACGGACTCTGATCAAAAACATTCTTGAATCCGCCGGATACGAAGTGACGACGGCGATCGACGGCTATGACGGCTTTGCGGCCCTGCAGGAGCGGGCGTTCGATCTGGTCGTCTCTGACATACAGATGCCGCGTCTCAACGGACTCGATCTGACGGAAAAGATCAGGTCGGATGAAAGGTTTGGCGGTCTGCCGGTCGTGCTGGTGACCAGCATGTCGACGCCTGAGGACAGACAACGCGGAATCGATGTTGGCGCCGACGCCTATATTGTAAAAAGCAGTTTCGACCAGAGCAATCTGCTTGAAACGATCAAAAGGTTGCTCTGACACCGCAACCTGCAACCATAATCAGGCAGGAATGTTATGGCCTTCAACCCGGAAAGAGCTTCACGGACCATTCGCGTGCTGATCGTTGATGATTCGCCCGTCAGCGTGGAGCTGCTTTCTCATATCCTCTCCTCCGACCGCGAAATTGTGATTGCGGGCATCGCCCGGAACGGGGAGGAGGCCATTGCCGCCACCGGCAGCGAAATGCCGGATGTGGTCACCATGGACATCACCATGCCGGGGTTGAGCGGTTTTGAGACAACCCGCCGGATGATGGAGACGCGGCCGGTCCCCATCATCATTGTCAGTTCCGTTTATGATAGGCAGAATGTGCTCCTCTCCCTGAGCGCGGTGGAAGCGGGAGCTCTGACCATACTCGAAAAACCGCCCGGACTGGGACATCCCGATCATTCTGCAAAGGCAAGGGAGCTGATTCAAACCGTCAAGGCCATGTCCGAAGTGAAGGTCGTGACCCGCAGGTCGGTTGCAAAACGAACTGCAACTCCGGTCGCCGGCGCACTCCATTCATGCGATATCAGGACGGACAAGGATATCCGACTGATCGCCATCGGCGCGTCCACGGGCGGCCCCATTGTCCTCCAGGAGATCCTGACCAAACTCCCCCGCGAGCTTCCGGTGCCGATCGTGGCTGTGCAGCATATCACAAAAGGCTATGCCGCAGGATTGGCAGAGTGGCTGAATCAGACCACAGGGTTTACTGTGAAACTCGCTGAGCAGGGGGAGAGGCTGACGCCCGGGTGCGCATATATCGCACCGGATAACGTCCACATGGAGGTCGATTATGGGGACCGTGCCAGGCTGACGAACGACCTGCCGGTCAACCACCTCAGGCCGGCTGTGGCGCGTCTTTTCAGCTCAGTCGAACGGATCTATGGCGCACAATCCGTCGCCGTGCTGCTGACCGGCATGGGCAATGACGGAGCAAAGGAGCTGAAAATGCTTAGGGATCGCGGGGCCACCACCATCGCCCAGAACAGTGAGTCATCCATTGTTCACGGCATGCCGGGCGAAGCGATACGGCTTGGGGGGGCTGTGCATATCCTGCCGCCCGACCGCATTGCATTCATTCTGGCCAGCCTCGTAATGAAAGGGCAGCCGGGGACAACATGAATCAGCACATCTGTCAGAAAGGGGATCTATGAAATCAGCCATGAAAGATAAAAGCGAGATACTTATTGTGGAGGACAGCGCCACCCAGGCAGAGCGGCTTGCCTATATTCTGGAAAAGAACGGATACATTGTATTCCGTGCCGCCAATGGAAAGGAGGCACTGGCATACTTAGAGACGAAAACCCCGACCATGGTCATCAGCGACATCGTGATGCCCGAGATGGACGGGTTTCAATTGTGCATGGAGATAAAAAAGGAGACGCGGCTCATGCATCTCCCGGTCCTGTTGCTGACAACCCTGTCAGAGCCGGAGGATGTGATCAGGGGGCTGGAGTGCGGCGCCGACAATTTCATGAACAAACCATACGAGGAGTCTGTTCTTCTATCGCGCATACACTACATCTTACTGAACCGGGGGTTGCGAAAAGAAATGGTCGGATCAGAAATGTCGATCGATATCATGTTCAACGGGAAAAAGCAGACCATCACCTCCCACCGCATCCAGATCCTCGATCTTTTGCTTTCCACCTACGATACGGCTATTCAGAAGAACCGCGAACTACAGAAAGCGAACCGGGAACTTAGAAAAGCCAATGAAACGATCAAGAGTCTCGGCAAGATCATCCCCATCTGCGCATACTGCAAGAAGATCCGTGACGATGAGGGGTACTGGAGTCAGGTGGAGCAGTATGTTAGTGAGCATACCGAAGCAAAGTTCAGTCATGGAATTTGTCCAGCTTGTTTAGAAAGGGAAATGAAGGGAATAGAAACATCAGACTGATAGCGGGAACGTAACCGTTTTGTCAGGACGTAAGAAGGTCTGCCTCATGGGAAAGATCTCTCTTCACGCTCGTCATTTTTTTGTCGGTATCTGTTCGCTTGCAATCGATAGAAAAATAGGTGGCGGCAGATGCAGCCCATTAGCGGTTTAGTTCACCCCGAATAGCTATGCCGATCTTTTCCAGTACATAGGGCTTATTGATATAAGCGCCTGCTCCCAGTTTTTGTGCTTTTCCTACCCGATCGGTTTCCGAAAAGCCGCTGACCAGGATAGCTTTCTGCTTCGAGTTGATTTCCAGTACCCGCTTGTATGTTTCCAGTCCATCGATACCGGGTTTCATGACCATGTCCAGGATAAGGATATCTGCCCTGTTCTCGCCGAGATACTCCACCGCCTCCTCTCCGCTGGAAACTGCATGAACCTCATACCCCAGCCGTGAGAGCAATTGGGAGGCAATTTCCCGTTGATCGGCGATATCGTCTACGACCAGAACCGATTCACCATGGCCCATGTATTGTTCTATTGGGACTTCAGCGGTCGGCGACGTCAGTTCCTCCGGTGTTACCGGGAAGTAGAGAGTAAAGGTAGTCCCATGTCCGACTTCACTTTGTATATCAATATACCCGTTGTGATCTTTCACCGTTCCCCAGACAATCGCCAACCCCAGCCCGGTGCCGCTCTTGCCCATCTTCTTTTTCGTATAGAACGGTTCAAATATCTTCTGCATGTTCTCGGCAGGAATGCCCATTCCCGTATCGGATACGACCCAAACCGCATAATCCCCCTCCTTGACCTCGTCATATCCCCGGACAGGCTTGTCAAGATGGCGGTTTGCCGTCCGGATCGTCACTTCGCCCGTTTCTGTGATCGCCTCCGCCGCATTCGATACCAGGTTCATCAATGCCTTTTCCAGATGAACGGGGGAACCTTTGATGTTCAGCAGGCTCTCATCGCTCTCGGTTCGGAAGGTTACATGGGGATGATAGTCTTTGAACTTGTCAAACACCGGGGTTTCAAGAAAGTCGGAAACAATGGTGTTGAGATTGATAACATTCGATACCATGACACCTCGCCTGGCCAGAGTGAGAAGGTCCTGGATGATCGCGGCGCCTTTTTTCGTTGACTGGAGAATCTTGTCAACGTAAATTCTGGACGGACTCCCTTCAGGAGTCTCCTCCAACAATAGTTCAGAATAGCCGGAGAGTATCCCCAAAACGTTATTAAGATCATGCGCCACGCCGCCCGCCAATTGTCCGAGAGCCTCCATCTTCTCCGACCGTTGCAGACGCTCTTCCAACCTTCGCTTCTCCTCTTCAGCACGTCTGCGGTCCGAAATGTCTCTAGCAATGCCTCGAAATCCTGTTGGACGACCCTTTCCGTCCCGTATGATTGAAATGGAAACTTCGACGTTCCTGCACGCGCCATCTTTCCTGATAACCTGCCACTCAAAGTTCTTGATCGGTTCGCCAGTTCGATAGACCTGATTGTAAGCTTGATAGACTTTGCGGACATTTTCTTCGTCTGCATACTGACGGTTGTTCATCCCCAACAGCACTTCTCTTGGATAGCCCAACATCTTGCAAATGGGTTCATTCAAAAAAGTAAAGTTTCCACGCAAGTCCACTTCATGATAACCGTCATCCATATCTTCAATGATTGTTCGATATTTTTCCTCGCTCTCCCGCAACAACCCTTCCGCCCGTTTGCGCTCTTCAATTTCTTTCTCCAACAGGACCGTTCGTTCCCGGAGATTATCATATGAGTCCAGCAAACCTTGGCTCATCTGGTTCACAGCGGCTGCCAGTGTGGCGATTTCATCGTTGCCGGCCTGTTCGACCTGGAACCCCAGCCTGCCGCCGGCGATCTCTTCAGCCCCTTCTTTGAGGCGGTTGAAGGATGACAGAATGTGGCTGGCGGTAAAGAACATTATCGCTATAACAACAAGCGCGGCAAACAGTATAACGGCAAGCGTTAATGAGCCAATCAGCACCAGGTGCAGGACAATGCTCTCTTTCGTACTCTTGGATATGCCGACCGCCCAGTCTATGACCCGTTGTGATTCCAGATTGAGGGTTGTGGCCAGTTGGGTCCGGAGGCGTTTTTGAGATGTCTCCATATCCGGCGAGGCATCAGGCATGGATATCAGGCGCTCGAAGAGCTGCTGCAAGCCACCAACCGCGTCCTTTACATCGTCCGGAATGTTTTGCTGTTCAGCGAGGCGCTTGTTGGTATGGGCGTAGATCATATGCCATTGCTGTTTGACCCTCTTGGAAGGGGTGGCAAGGTATTCTTTATTCAGTGTCCGCAGTTCATAAAGATTGACAATCAGGGCATCCATGCTGACAGATTCCTGAAAATGCCCATTGGTGTGCCATATACCGGTAGCCACGATGACGGCTATGCTGACAAACAGCGCGATCATGCAGGAGATGACCAGCCGGAAACGGTTTTTTAGACTCATTGCGATCAAAATACGCTCCCAACCCCAATAATCTTGTTAATGGGCTACGGTTACCCGCTCCGGGTCCACTTCCGTGAGGCTCCTGAAGTGGATAAAATCGAGATAGTTGGGGCTGCTTTTGGCGTTTTTTTGCATCCCTACTTCAATCTGCCACTGGGCCATGTTCTCCATGTCCTTGACCAGGGATTGCTCAAGGGCTACATGGTTCAGGTTTGGCTTCCATACCTTCCGGGCATTCCCCATATCGAGCTTCAGGTAGTCAACCACGATCTTCAGCGCCGCTTCAGGATTCTTTTTTACATACTCCTCGGCCGCTATATATGCCTTCAGCATCCTGGAATAGAGGTCATGGTTGCGCTCGAAGTTTTTGATCTTGCCGGCATGCACGATGGTCACATGAGTGATTTTTGAGTCATGAAACACAACGGCGTTATCCTTCAGATCTTGCTTGGCCCTGTCGATCCATACGCCATAGAGGCATGCCGCGTCGATCTCTCCGGACGAAAGCATCTGGCACAGACGGTCTGTTTCCTCGAACACCAGTTTGACCTTTTTCGGATCGAGGCCGGCATTCAGCAACATCAGGTCCAGAACATATTGAGGGAACCCCGCTTTGAGCACCCCGACTTTCTTGCCCACCAGATCCTCAATTTTTCGTATTCCTTTGTCTCTTCGGGCAACGACCATGTTGCTGTTGCCGGCAGTAGACACCTGGGTCAAAATTCTAAAGTCCTTGCGACTAAAACTGTTTGATACAAGGGCGAAAACTGTGCCCTCAGAGATGTCGAGCTCATCGTTGAGCATCATTGCCACGGCTTTGCTCCCCGATTCAATGACGTGCACATCCGCTTCCACACCCTGCTGGGAGAAAAAAAGCTGCTGTTTGGCAACAATGCTCAGAGTTGCGGAAAGCGCGGGAGATACTCCGATGACGACCCGTTCCGCGGCCTGTGCTGTCAGGGAAAGTCCGAAAAAGACGAAGAGGGTGAACAGTATCCGTTTGAGCATGGGTTGTTTAATAATTGCCATTCTTTGTACCTTCAAGTGGCCTCATTAATGCGATTTTCGGGAGAGAATTCAACCGTCAATGAAGATTTTCATCGTAAGGGCTTCAGAAAGTAGCATGCTAAAAAGGCTGCTTCCTGAAAAAACGGTTCTTTCCCCGTTATCACCCTGATGCTTCGTCTATCCCCTTCATTTCCCGTTCAAAACAAGCAGGACAAATCCCATGACTGAACTTGGCTTCGGTGTGGTCGCTGACATACTGCTCCACCTGACTCCAGTAACCATTGTCATCTCGAATCTTCTTACAGTTTGCACAGATCGGAACGATACCGCGCAATGTCTTGACCTCATCCAATGCCTGCTGGAGTCGTCTGCGTTCTTCTTCAAGCGCCTCTTCTGCACGCTTGCGTGAAGTGATGTCAGTGGCATGGGTGAGGTTCAACACCACGTTCCCTGCTTCATCCCGAACCGGATTCGCCTTTGCGATATAATACATGATTTTGTCGGTCAGAGGCACGGTAACTTCCAAAGATTGACTTTCGCCCGTCGCGAAGACTCTACGGTTTGCCTCTTGGCGGTGGTCTGCATGTTCCTTTGGGTATATGTCCCAGAATGTTTTTCCAAGGAAATAGTCTGGCGTCTTACCGAATGTCGAAGCGAATACTTGGTTCACGAATTTGTATTCCCCATTTCTGTCGACACAAAAAACGACATCGCTCGAATGCTCTATGAGAGAGCGATATTTGAATTCGCTGTCTTTATAGGCTTCTTCCATACGCTTGTACTCTGATTCCGCTTGTTTCAGCTCTTGGATTTTCTGTTTTAGAACGGAAATTTCTTCAAGTAGTTCCGTATTTGTTCTGGCTGGATCATTCATCTGATGCCCTCATGCGTAATTAGCGAACGATTATCCGCAAAACGGCGAAAAAGTCCATCAAATTGTTTTCTCCGGATATCCGATCAAGGGTTGCATATACAACTTATGATCTCCATGAGCGTCCCGGCATCACTCAATTGCGTTATCGACCAAGCAGTCGCGATCAGTGCTGATTGCCTCTCTTCGTCCAAGACACCTTCGCAACAGGAACGTACCTTAGCTTCCAGATCTTTATCGCTTAGCGGATTTTCCGGTCCACCACGGTAACGCTCATCGGCCCAGTCATCGATGGTCCGTCCATCTTTCAGACGTATTGCAATGCGCGAACGCATCTTATCGAAGCCCATCTGTTCAATCCCCGTATCAAGCTCGGTCGATATACGCTGCTGCATTTCCTGCATGGGGGCTGAGCTGACGAAAGCATCCGAAAATTCTCGTTTGCCGGCTTTGCGCGCGAGCGCAATCATGGCAAGCGGGGCAGGTAGAGAAAATTTTGCTTGGAGATGGTTCGTGGCGATAGGATACCGAATAGGTTTTAGAATGTTCGTGCCGGCATAAACTTTAATCACGTCTATCTCGTCCGGTTTGATATTGTGCCGGGTGACCAATTTCAACATCAAGTCGATGGTAGGGTGCGTCAATACGCCACATGGATATGGTTTAATGGATACGCCTGGGTCGACAATTGTCCATGTTTTTCCAAAACCCTGAGCAGTCTTTTCAACACTGACGCCTCCACCTTGCACTGCGAAAAAACCCCATGGACCATCCAATGCATCCAGATCGGCAGTAAAGCCGCGCTCGGCAAGTTGTGCAGCGATCACGCCATTTTCCGCGGCCCGGCCGACATGAAGTGGCTTTGTCATGGTTCCAAAATTACAGCGAATTCCCGAAGCCAGGCTAGCAGCAATTCCAAAACCGCTGCGTAGATTGTCGCCCTTCAAACCCATAAGTTTTGCCGCCGCTGCATACGCGCCGAAGGTGCCCACCGTACCACTTGAGTGCATTCCACGTACGTAATGCTGCGGCAACATCCACTCGGAAACCTTGCACTCCACTTCAAAGCCGGTAAGAAAGGCGAGCATAAAAGTTTTTCCATCTATGCCGCCGAATCTTTGTGCCATTACCAAGGCGCTGGTCAACGCCGGAATGGTCGGATGTGTCAATAATCCGTAAATATGGGCCGGATCAATGCTGACCTGGCTGTCGTCCCAATCATGAGCATGTCCTGCCGTACCAAGCACACGCGCTGCCATTGGAGCCGGAACCTTGGTATGGCCGTGTCCCAACAAAAGCGCGTCGGGCCTACCACCTGCCTGTGCCGCTTCCTCGGCAAGCAGCGCCACGGAACGTTCCTCCGCTCCCGCAACAAACAAGCCGAGACCGTCAAGCAGGCAGCGCGTGCCGATCCTGACTGCCTCAGCAGGAATATCATTGAATCTTACCCTTTCAATGAAGGTTGCTGCTGCAGCCGTTGTTTGCAGTCTATTTCGAACGGTAGAAGAGACGTCTTGATCAGATGTCATGGCTTAACCTATAAAAAATGCGATCAAAAATAAAGGATTGAGGGATGCGGTTGTGTAATCAGTCGGCAAAAAGTTTCGCAAAACACCACTTTTTGCGCCGCTTCCAGCTTCCTTTATGCCAGGCATAGCTTGCCAGAAGCGGAAGGACGGAGGTGGCTTCCGCATAGACCATTTGCTCGAAGCTGCTGTCTACCTTCCCCCAGGAGTTGGCCTCCTTGAGTGTGGAACTGGAGCAGGCCCCGTCGCGGGCGTCGGCTACTGTTATCTGGACGGCGTATTTGTGCATCGGGACCTCTTTGCCGAGTATCTCCGCGCAGACGACGGTGTCCTGGGCGAAGTTCTTCGGCGCGCCGCCGCCGATCATTAGCAATCCTGTCATCCCCGCCTTGATCTTGACCTGGGTGAGCTCCCGGAAGTCTTTGACCGAGTCGATGGAGAGGTGCTCTTTCGGGTGTTTCACCTGGTGGAGGACGAGGCCGAAGCCGGCGCTGCTGTCCGAGAAGGCGGGGCAGAATATCGGGACGTCGTGCTCGAAGGCCGCCTGGACCAGGGAATCTTTCTTAACACTGTGCTCGGTCAGGTAACGACCCATTTCCCGGATGAACTCCCGCGAGGAGTGGGGCCGGGGGGGCAGGCTGTCGGCGATGGTCTGGATGGTCTTGTCACAGGTTTGGAGCTCGGCCTCATCGATATAGGTGTCGTAAATCCGGTCGATGTAAAGGCTCCTGAGGACACCGTCATCCACGAACGGCGTTCCCTGGTAGTGGCGGAAACCGAGCGCCTCGAAAAAATCCATGTCCACAACCGCCGCCCCTGTGGCGACGATGGCATCGACCATGTTGTTCTTCACCATCTCCACGTAGATCTGCATACATCCGGCGGCGCTGGTGCTCCCGGCGATGGTCAGGATGATTCCGCACTTCTTTTCGGCTAACATCCGGTCATAGATCGCGGACGCGGTTGCCAGATCCCTGGCTGTGAACGACATCCCCTGCATCGCCTCGATGATCGGTGTGGCGTCGAATGAGGTAATGTCGATGTGCCGAACCGGCGTCTTCAAAAAGTTTTTCTTTTTCATAACCTTCCTGTTATCGGGTTTTGTCGCGGCTACTGCATCTCCACCATTTCCCCAAGCGTAGCGGTCCGTCAGCTAAGGGCCATTATAGGAGGGCGGTGGGTAGAAGTCAACGGATCTCTCCAGTTTATAGTGTCTCAGGATATCAGTTTGACCGTCAGCAACACTTTGGTCAAAGGGATGGGAAAGAAAATAATTCACATTCGATGGGTTTTATTTTCCGGTAAAATGCGATATAGGAAAACATAACTCAGCAGTCCGCAACTGCCTTCTGAGTTGCCCGAAATTGCTATATTAATTTAGGAACTCATCGACATATTTGCGAAAGGGGAAAAAGATGAAACAGAGGAAAGCAGGATGTCCCGGAAAATTAAAATATCTTGCCGGTAAAAGAATCCTTCCCGAGCCAATCTCACGGAAGACGGATATCGTAAAATTGATTGACAATATGGACGCATACAACGGCGGAAGATTACGAGCTGCCTGCCATCTGTTGAGAGACAAATATTCCCAGAACGATGTCACCGTTGGCTTAAGCCTGGCAGGGGCGCTGACCCCGGCGGGTCTGGGGCCTTCAGCGATCATTCCCTTGATGAATCACGGTTTTGTCGACTGGCTGACTGCCACTGGTGCGAATATGTACCACGATCTGCATTTTGCCTTTAACCTGCCGATGCATCGAGGCTCCCATGTTGTCGACGATGTCGACCTGCGGGACAAAGGGGTGACCAGGATTTATGATATCTTGTTCGATTATGAAGATGTGCTGATGGAAACGGATCGCCGGTTGAGAAAAATAATGCTGCAGCCGGAGTTTCAGAAAGAGATGGGAACCCGTGAATTTTATCACCACCTGGGGAAGGTGATGAATGAATACGAAGAACAAAGCAACCTGGGAGAGGTGAGCATCGTCGCCGCCGCTTACCGAAACGGGATCCCCGTCTTCACCTCCTCTCCCGGTGATTCCACCATCGGAATGAACATCGCCGGCCTGGAGCTTCTTGCGGAAACCGCCGGACTGCAGGATGCGTTCAGACTGAAAATTAACCCGAGTCTCGACGTCAACGACTCAACCGCCATCATTCTGAATGCCAAGCGGTATGAGAAGGGGAAAACCGGCGTTATCTTGATCGGTGGTGGAAGCCCGAAGAACTTCATGCTTCAGACGGAGCCGCAGATTCAGGAAGTCCTCATGATCCCTGAAGTGGGGCAGGATTACGACATCAACATCACTGACGCAAGACCGGATACGGGCGGATTGTCGGGGGCCCCACCCAGTGAGGCAGCCAGTTGGGGCAAGATCGACCCGACAAAGCTGGACGAAGCGGTCACCGCCTATCTCGACGTCACGGTGGCCTTGCCGCTGATGGTCGCCTACGTCAAGCATACGACCAAAGCTAAAAAACTTAAACGGCTTTACCACCGCGGTGCGGAGCTGCACGAGAAGCTGGCTGCATCCTATCTGGAAAACAACAAAGAGGTGGAGCAGTTGAAACGACTTATGAAAAAGCTCCCGGTGAAAAAATAAACATGAAAAAAGCAATTTTCAACCTGATAGAACGGCATGGAACACCCCTGTTTATCCTGGATCACCGGAAGCTGAGGGATAACTACCGGACCTTTAAAAAAAATCTGCCCAGGGTTCAATGCTATTATGCGGTAAAGGCGAATTCCCATCCGGAGATCATAAGGACTCTGTTTCTGGAAGGATCGAGTTTCGACGTCGCATCCTACAACGAATTCATGCAGATATACAAATACATCAAGCATTTCGAAGAAAAAGATCAGGATTCGTTTATCTGGGATAAGATTATTTTTTCCAATACCATCAAAGACAAGGAGACGCTGGGAAAGATCAAACGGTACCGGCCCTTGGTCACGTTCGACAACAGCGCTGAGTTGAAGAAAATAAAGGAGTGTTGCGACACGGCCGGTTTGATTCTCCGGCTGAAGGTACCCGACACCGGTTCGCAGGTCGAGATGAGTTCGAAATTCGGGGCGGAGCCCGGAGATGCCGACCATCTGATCCGTCAGGCAAGTGACGAGGGGCTCGTGGTTGAAGGAGTGAGCTTTCATGTGGGCAGCCAGTGCACGAATTTCGACAATTACACGGAAGCGCTGGCCATCGCCTCAACGATACTACAGGATGCCAGGAAAAAGGGGCATCCCTTGAAGATCCTGGACATTGGCGGCGGATTCCCCGTTCCCTACGACGGGCAGGTCGTCGAATTCGAAAAGTTGGCAAACCTCATCGACACCGAATGCAACAGATTGTTCCCCGAAGATATCGAGATCATCGCGGAGCCGGGAAGATTCATGGTCGCGACTGCTGCCACGCTGATCACCGAGATCGTCGGCAAATCCAGGAGAGACGGAAAGCTCTTCTATTACATCAACGACGGCGTCTACCATACCTTTTCCGGCGTGGTTTACGACCATTGGCAGCCCAATTTCAGCGCCTTCCGGCGCGGGAAAATGGAGGTGTGCGCCGTGGTCGGACCGACCTGCGACAGTTTCGACAAGATCTCCCTGTCGGTGCAGCTTCCCGGGAATCTGGAGATTGGGGATTATCTGCTGACGGAAAACATCGGCGCGTACAGCACCGCCTCTTCGACGAATTTCAACGGTTTCGACGGCGCTAGAATTATTCATACAAATCTGAGGCGTTGACACGACCGTGATCATCCTCTGAAATTCTTCCCTGCAAATTCGATCTTGTCACGGCAGCCGATATCTGATAGTTCCTCACCATGGATAGCGGAAACTTGAAAGAAATTCTGACTGTTTCGGCACTCAACGACCGGATCAAGGCCATTCTGGAGGGGCTTGCCGTCGTCTGGGTGGAGGGGGAGGTGTCGAACCTGCGCCGCCCTGCGTCGGGACACGTCTATTTTACACTCAAGGACATCAAAAGCCAGATCCGGGCGGTGATCTTCCGAAGCCCATTCGGCGGCGGCTGGAACCGGCCCGCCGCTTTCGCAATCGAGGAAGGGATGAGCCTCGTCTGCCGGGCACGGATCACGGTCTATCCACCCCGCGGCGAGTACCAGCTTATTGTCGACGTTGTCGAGCCGCGAGGCTTGGGGGCTCTGCAGAAGGCATTCGAACAGCTCAAGGCGCGCCTCGAAGCGGAAGGGCTTTTCGATCCGGCCCGCAAGAAACCGATCCCGTTCCTGCCGGCGCGGATTGGCGTCGTCACTTCGCCGACCGGCGCCGTCATCCGGGACATCCTGACCGTCACCCGTCGCCGCTTTCCGTCGGTGGACATCCTGATCGCCCCGGTCCGTGTCCAGGGGGCGGAGGCGCCCGCGGAGATCATCCGCGCCCTTGGGGATCTCCAAATCGCGGGCGGCATTGACGTTATTATCCTCGCCCGCGGCGGCGGCTCGCTGGAGGATCTTGCACCGTTCAACGACGAAGGGGTGGCGCGGGCGATCGCCCGGTCGCGGATTCCTGTTATCTCGGCCGTCGGACATGAGACGGATTTCACGATCGCCGATTTTACCGCCGATCTCCGGGCGGCGACCCCGTCGGCCGCTGCTGAACTGGCTGTCCCGCTTTGCGCGGAACTTCTGGAAACGGTGCGGGAGTTACGCCTTCGGTTGATTGGCCGCCTGCGTCAGAATAAGGGGCGGCGGCGAGAACGAATCGCCGATCTCCAGGGAAGGCTCCGGGACCCGAAGCGGCGTCTCGCAGATGCCCGGATCGCGCTCGACGATCATCTCGAACGGATGGGGCTTTCCGTCGCCCGCCTGCGGGAGACCCATCGACAGGCATGGGAGCATCTGAAAATACGCCTTGAACACCGGAACCCCCGGTTGCGGATCGTCGAGAGCCGCATGGGGATGCAGGGCCTCGGGAAGACCCTGTGTGCGGCTTGGGAGAAACAGGCCACGTTGAAGAAAAACCGCGCGCATGGCGCGATGGCGCTTTTGACCTCGCTGAGTCCGCTGGCCGTCCTCGGCCGGGGGTACAGCATCACGCGTCTGGCTCGTGGTAAGGTATCCTCAGGTCTCATCCTCCGTTGCGCTGGAGAAGCTGTACTCGGGCAGGAGATCGACATCCGCCTTGCCTCAGGGAGTCTGAACGCCATCATCACCGAAATATTCAAGGAGCAATCTGATGTCCAAGGAGAAGTTTGAAGAGTCGCTGGAGAGGTTGGAGGAGATTGTCCGCCGGATGGAGGCGGGGGAGATGACGCTGGAGGAGTCTCTCAAGGCCTTCGAGGAAGGGATCAAGCTTTCCCGGCTCTGTGCGAAGAAGCTGGATGAGGCCGACCGGCGTGTGGAGCTCCTGCTCAGGGAAGAGGGTGAGCTCGTTGCAAGACCGTTTGCGGGGGAAGAACGTGAATCCTGACTTTTCCCTGGTCGCCTATCTGGGCGAGCGAAAGGCGCTCGTTGATAGCGCTCTCGAAGACAATCTGTCCGGCGGGCAGAACGATCCTCCGGTAATCTTCCAGGCCATTCGCTACAGCCTTCTGGCCGGTGGAAAAAGGATTCGGCCGATCCTTTGTCTGGCTGCCGCAGAGGTGGTTGGCGGGAAGGCTGAAGCGGTCCTGCCGGCGGCATGCGCGCTTGAGATGATCCATACCTATTCGCTCATCCACGATGACCTGCCCGCGATGGACAACGACGACTTCCGCCGGGGCAGACCCACCTCGCACAAGGTTTTCGGAGAGGACATTGCGATCCTTGCCGGCGATGCCCTTCTGACGGAAGCCTTCCGCCTTCTGACCAGTCGGGAAAATATGCCGGGAATACCGCCGGAGAGACTTCTCGATGTTTCCTGCGAGATTGCGGAAGCGGCAGGCCATCGAGGCATGGTCGGAGGGCAGGTTCTGGACATACGTGCGGAAGGGGAAGCGGTGGGGCTGGAAACCCTCTACGCCATCCACCGGCGAAAAACGGGCGCGCTGCTTCGTGTCTCCATCCGGGCGGGCGCAATCCTCGCCGGGGCCGGGGAGGAGGCGCTCGCCGCCCTTTCCGATTATGGCGGGAAGATCGGCCTTGCGTTCCAGATCGCCGATGATATCCTTAATGTCGAGGGTGATCCGCTCCTGCTCGGGAAGGGGACCGGAAGCGATGCGGCCCGCGGGAAGGTTACCTTTCCGGCCCTGATGGGGATTGATGCCTCGCGCGCCCAGGCAGCGGAACTCGTCATGGATGCCATCGCATCGCTTGCATCTTTTGACGATCGGGCAGCGCAATTGCGAGCCATAGCTCAGTATATCCTGGAACGGAGGTCCTGAAAAGACCATGATGAAAGAACAAAAACAGGGGATACTTGCAAAAGTAAACGATCCTGAAGATATTCGGCGACTAGGTATGGCGGAATTGAACCTTCTTGCGGAGGAAATCCGGGAGATGATGATTGAAACCGTTTCGAAGCGGGGGGGGCATCTGGCCTCCTCGCTGGGAACGGTGGAGCTGACGCTTGCCCTCCACCATGTCTTTGACACACCACGGGACCGTCTTGTCTGGGATGTCGGGCATCAGGCCTACACCCACAAGATCATTACGGGACGGAAGGGGCGCTTCGATACGCTGCGCCAGCGGGACGGTATCAGCGGTTTCCCGAAGCGCGAAGAGAGTGTTTACGACACCTTCGATGTCGGACACAGCGGGACTTCCATCTCCGCAGCGGCTGGGATGGCCGAGGCGCGTTGCCTCCGGGGAGAGCATTTTCGGATCATCGCCGTCATCGGCGACGGCGCGATATCTGCCGGGATGGCCTTCGAGGGTCTCAACTGGGTCGGGGACCGCAAAAAGAACCTGATCATCATCCTGAACGACAATGAAATGTGCATCTCTCCCAATGTGGGCGCCCTCTCCTCCTACCTGAACCGGATCATGACCGGCCAGACGGTGAGCCGGATCCGGGCGGAAGTCAAGACCTTCCTCAAATCGATCCCCGGCATCGGCGGACAGATGCTGAAGTTCTCCCGCCAAGTCGAGGAGTCGCTCAAGACCTTCTTTGTCCCCGGGGCGATTTTCGAAGAGTTGGGTTTTACCTATGTGGGGCCTCTGGAGGGGCACCATCTCGACCACCTCATCATGAATCTGAAAAACGTCCGAACGTTGGAAGGGCCCGTTCTCGTCCATGTCGTGACACAGAAAGGAAAGGGATACAAATTTGCCGAAGACGATCCCTCGCGGTTTCATGGCATCCCGCCGTTTGATGTCGACACGGGGGAGACTGTCGCCGCCGGCGCTTCGCCTTCGCCCCCTTCCTACACGAAAGTGTTCGGCCAGACGGTTGTGAAGCTTGCAGAGGATGATCCGCGTGTTGTCGCGATCACGGCAGCGATGTCCGAAGGAACGGGGCTCGACCGTTTTGCCAGGGAATTTCCGAACCGGTTTTACGACGTGGGGATGGCCGAGCAGCATGGGGTAACCTTTGCCGCCGGGCTTGCTACGCAGGGATTTGTCCCGATTGTCGCGATCTATTCCACCTTTATGCAGCGGGCCTATGACCAGGTGATCCACGACGTCTGCCTGCAGAAACTGCCGATGGTTCTGGCGATGGACCGGGGTGGCTTCGTTGGCGCCGACGGCCCCACCCACCACGGCATGTTTGACTTCTCCTTCCTCCGCACCGTCCCGAACCTCATTGTCATGGCGCCGAAGGATGAAGACGAACTCCAGCACATGCTGAAAACCGCCGTGGAGTGTGGCCGGGCCGTTTCCGTGCGCTACCCGCGGGGCGCCGGTGTCGGTGTGCCACTGGACGAGAATCCCCGGACCCTCCCCATCGGGAAAGGCGAAATCATGCTCGATCCGCCTGGCGCCGCGCTTGCCATTGTCGCGATCGGCGCCTGCGTTCATCCGGCCCTGGAGGCCGCCGAACTTCTGCGGACCGAGGGGATTCCCGTCCGGGTCATCAATGCCCGGTTCGTCAAACCCCTCGACGGAGAGCTCCTCTGTGACGCCGCGCGAGAGTTCAAGGGGATCGTAACCGTCGAGGAAAACGCACTGATGGGAGGGTTCGGCAGCGCCGTTCTCGAACTCTTTGCGGAAAAGGGGCTGAGCGGCATTTCCGTCCGGCGGCTTGGCATTCCGGATGAATTCACCCCGCAGGCAACCCAGAAAGAGCTCCGTAAGATGTACGGGATCGATGCGGCAGGAATCGCCGCCGCGGTGCGGGAGATGGGGAGGTGAAAACGCCAAAAATCCGTCTGGATTGCCTCCTTGTCGAGCGGGGTCTGGCCGGGAACCAGCAGCGGGCCCAGGCAATGATCCTCGCGGGGGAGGTTCTCGTTGGCGAACGGCCTCTGGACAAGGCAGGAACCCCGGTCCCTGTCGATGCCGAGATCCGGATCCGCGGAGAAGAGAATCCCTATGTAAGCCGAGGTGGTCTGAAGCTGCGGGGCGCCCTCGAAACTTTCGGCGTCTCAGTCCGGGATCTGGTTGCCCTCGACGTGGGGGCATCCACCGGTGGTTTTACCGATTGCCTGCTCCAGGCGGGGGTTGCAAAGGTCTATGCCGTTGACGTCGGTTACGGACAGCTTGCATGGAAACTCCGGGAAGATCCACGGGTTGTTAACATCGAACGGACAAACATCCGCCATTACGACGGCAGCGATATTACCGAGGGAATCGATATCGCTTTTATTGATGCCTCCTTCATCTCGCTCCGGCTCGTGATCCCCCCGGTTCTAAGGTTGACCAAAGACGGCGCTCGCCTGATTGTTCTTGTCAAACCGCAGTTCGAGGCAGGTAAGGGCGAGGTCGGGCTGCACGGTGTCGTCCGTGATCCGGCGCTCCACGAACGCATCCTCTTGGAGATGGAAATGTTCTGCCGGGATCTCGGGCTTGAAATTCTCGGGCGCTGCGATTCACCGCTCATGGGGCCGGCGGGAAATCGGGAATTCTTTCTTTTTCTTGGGAAGAAACCAAGGGGAGAGGAGAACGTTCCGTCATGGGCATAAAACTGGCCAAAACCGCCGGCTTCTGCATGGGGGTCAAAAGGGCCGTGGATATGGTCCTCGATATGGTTCGTCAAAAAGGCCACGAAGCCATCTATACGTACGGCCCTCTGATCCACAACCCCCAGACGATCGAACTTCTCAGGCAGCGGGGTATCACTCCGATTCGCCATCTGCAGGAGATTGAAAAGGTTCCCGTCGGGGCCTTCATGGTCATCCGTGCCCACGGCATCGCCCCGGGAGAAAGGGAAAAGATCAAGGAAAAAGGATTCCGGATCATTGACGCCACCTGTCCCAAAGTGGCGCATGTTCAGGCGATCATCCGGAAGCGTGCGGGGGCGGGTTTTGCGGTTCTGATTGCAGGAGATCGGGAACACCCGGAAGTAAACGGCCTGTTAGGCTTTGCGGGAAGTGAGGGGATCGTCATCGGCGCCCCGGAAGAGGTGGATGGTCTGCCGCCGTTGACAAAGCTGTGCGTCGTTGCCCAGACAACGCAGAGTTTGGAGGAATATGCCGCCATCGTCCGCCGTGTAAAGGAGCGGTTTCCGGAAGCGGAGATCTTCGATACGATCTGCGACTCAACGGAGAAGCGTCAGACCGAGATCAAGGCGCTTGCCTCCGGGACGGACGCCGTCTTCATCGTCGGCGGCAGAAATAGCGCGAACACGCGGCGTCTCGCCGAACTTGCAAAGCTTCGGGGAAAACCAGCCTTCCACATTGAGACTGCCGACGAGCTCAAAGAAATCGATGTTTCGAGCTACCGCCGGATCGGCGTTTCGGCCGGGGCCTCGACCCCCAACTGGATCATCGGCCGGGTGGTGGACCATCTGACCGGACGCCTGGGCAAGCGGGAAGAAATCCTCCGGCATCTCTTCAAAGTCTGGGTCTTTGCCGTTCGCACGGATATCTACTCTGCCGCGGGCGCAGGTTTTCTTTCTTTTGCCGCCATGCTTCTCCAGGGGTTGCCGGTGAAACCCGTCCTCATCCTGACCGCCTCCCTCTACGTGTATGCCATGCATGTGCTCAACCGCTTCATCAACCGGAAAGCCAGCAGTATCAGCTCTTTTCGTGAAGAGTCCTATCTCATTCATGAAAAGATCTACATAACATTGGCCGTTCTCTCCATGATTCTCGCTCTCAGTGCCTCTTTCGCCGCGGGGATGGCGCCGTTCATTCTGTTGTTCGTTATCTCTTTCTCCGGCGTTTTCTACAATACAAGAATTCTTCCACGGGGATGGCGCTTTCAGAGACTGAAGGATATTCCGGGGTCGAAGAACATCGCGACCGCCATAGCCTGGGCGGCCGTCACGGCGTTGCTGCCGTGGATCGATGCCGGACCGACGTTCACGCCCGGGGTCGTGATCGCCTTTCTGTTTATTAACGGCATGGTCTTCACCCGTTCCGCGCTATCGGACATCCTCGATATCCAGAGCGACCGCCTGATCGGCCGTGAGACCCTCCCCGCCCTGATCGGCGAGCGGAAAACGCTGATCATCCTCCAGGGGATCTCCGGTTTCCTGTTTGTGCTGTTATTTGTGGCCCCTCTCGCCGGGTGGGCGACATCACTCAGTTTTTTTCTTTTAACCAGTGTATTTTATATATGGATTTGTTTCAAACTTTATGATAGAAGGTCCGGGTTTTCCGGAGTCGTTCTGGAAGGTCTCTTGGAAAGCGGCTACATGATCGCCGGGGCCAGCGCCTTTTTGTGGCTCGTGGTGGTCAGGGGCTTGGCTGCATGAACCGGAGGGATCGTGATCACGAAAACAGGGATAAAAGCCGCCATTGCGATCTTGTGCTTAGTCATCTTGGGCTGCGGAGGACTTCGCTTTTCCGAGATTTCGCCGGATGCCCGGGATTTTCATCCCCGGCGGATCGCCGTTCTGCCTGCCGACACGACGGCTTTTGCTGAGGCGAAGGGTGTTGTCGATCGTCTTTTTGCCGAAGCCCTGATCGAGCGGCAGTGGTTCTCCGATGTGGTCGGGGGAGAGGCAGTCGGTCGGCGTCTGGAATCGGATGAGGCCTTCAGGAAGGTTGTCGCGGGCTATCTGGCCAAGCGCGCGAGTGTCAGTTTTTCTGACCCGGAACTGAGCGGAGGGATCGGTGGGTTGACCGGCACGGAGGCGTTTCTGCTCGTCCGCGTCGATTATTGGAATTACACGACGGAGAATGACAAGAAGTTGGCCAAGGTTAGCCTCAGTATCACCATGATTGAGGCAAAGACGGGGAAGGCCCTCTGGACGGCGGCCCATCACAAGATCAGCGAATACCTGATCATTAGACCGGACCTTCCCGCTGTGGCGAGGGATCTCATCCGTGAGATGGTCGGTTACATGCCGCATTGACGGGCGACCTTTGAACCGGTGAGAATGGGAGAAAAAGGGATGAGAGAAGAAGTGCAGAAAATCATCGACCGGATCAGGCCCAATCTCCAGGCGGACGGCGGGGATGTGGAATTGGTCGATGTGGGCGACGACGGTGTCGTCAAGGTGAGGCTGGTCGGGGCTTGTCACGGCTGCCCGATGGCCCAGATGACCCTGAAGAACGGGATCGAAAAATCTCTTAAGCAGGAGATCCCGGGGGTTAAATCCGTGATTTCCGTTTAGACGGTTGGATAGAAGGGTGGACCGGGTGCGCCGGTCCGCAGGATAAAAAATAGAAGAAGGAGAAGAAAGTCATGGCTTATATCATTACCGATGAATGCATTGCTTGTGGTTCCTGTCAGGATGAGTGCCCAGCGGAGGCGATCAGTGAGGGGGAGGACAAATACACGATTGATGCCAAATTGTGTACGGACTGCGGCGCCTGTGCGGAGCAGTGCCCGGTCGAGGCTATCACGCCCGGGGAAGAGAAGTAGCTCCATATCAGCTTGAATTGGACGAGGGGGAAACACCGCGCCGGCGATCCGGCGGCGCGGATTCCCCCCCTCTTTTTTCAGGGCCCTGCGGCCTGACCACGCGGTTTTTGGCGGGGCTGGGAAAATGAAGCGTTTCATTACGTTCGATGGCATCGAAGGGTGCGGCAAGACGACTCAGATCAGGCTTGCAGAGGTCTGGCTCCGGGAGCACGGCGTTCCTGTCCTTGCAACCGCTGAACCAGGCGGGACACCGCTTGGCCGGAAGATCCGGGAAATTCTGCTCAACCGCGGATCTTGGGCGATCGGCGCCGAAGCTGAACTTCTTCTGTTTGCAGCGGCGCGCGCCCAGCACGTCAGGGAGGCCATTCTCCCCGCCCTTGAAAAGGGCGAGTGGGTTCTCTGTGATCGCTTTGCGGACGCGACCCTGGCTTACCAGGGATTTGGTCGGGGTCTCGATGCCGGGTTCATCCGAATCTTGAACGCATTTTCCGGCCAGGGGCTGGAGCCGGAGAGGACGCTCCTGTTTGACCTGCCCGTGGAGGTGGGTCTGGCGCGGGCGAAAAAACGGGCGTCCGGTCTGATGCCCGAGGTGGCAGAGGATCGATTTGAGCAGGAAGAAAGGGCCTTTCACGGGAGAATCCGCGAAGGCTATCTCACCTTCGCGGCGGCGGAGCCAGAGCGCTTTCGGATCATCGACGGCGCAGGGTCGGTAGAAACCGTCCAGCGAGAGGTTTGCCGCTGTCTGGAGGTTTTGCCGCAGATTCCTCTCCGCAAGGGTGAGCGGGCATGAGGTTTGCGGAGATCTACGGCCACGAAAAGCCGATAGCCATTTTGAAGAGTGCGATGGCCAAAGATCGCATCGCCCATGCCTGGCTCTTCTACGGCATGGATGGAATCGGCAAGAAAACCACCGCGTCCGTCTTTGCCAGGGCCTTGAACTGCGGAGGGGTGGAACCGCCCTGCGATGCCTGCGCCTCCTGCCGGAAGGCGGAACACAATAACCACCCCAACATCATCACGGTCCAGGCGGAAGGACCGTTCATCAAGATCGGGGCGGTCAAGGAGATCCAGACCCGGATGACCTTCCGGCCCAGCGAGGGAAGGCGGGTCTTCATTCTGCGGGAGGCGGACCGGATGAACGCTGCCGCCGCCAATGCCCTTCTCAAGACCCTGGAGGAACCGTCCGCAGACAACATTTTGCTGCTGACGACCGCACGACCCCATGCCCTTCCGCTCACGATTCTCTCCCGCTGCCAGCATCTGCGTTTTTCCCCGCTGCCGCTTGGAGAAGTGGCCCGGTTTCTCCGAGAGAAGGAGGGGCTGGAAACCGCTGCCGCAGAGATTCTTGCCGCATCGTCAGCAGGCAGCATCGGCAGGGCCGTCGAGATGAACAAGGAAGACTACCTCGCGCTGCGGGACGCCATCCTGGAGCTCCTTGCCGAGGACAATCCGGACGATCTGCTGAAAAGACTCGCCTTTGCCGGCCGCTTCGGGACGGAACGGGAGGAGATCCTTGAGCGGCTCCGGATCCTCCGAAACGGATACAGAGACGGCCTCGTTCTCCGGGAGACGGGAGAGAAGGAAAGGCTGATGTTCCGGGATCGGGCCGCGGTGATCGAAACGGTTGCCGGGCGTCTGTCGGGACGCGATCTGCTGCGCAACATGGCCTCGGTGGATGCGGCCATGAGCGCCATCGCGCAAAACGCCAATAAGTCGTTGACTTTGGAGGCCATGCTGATTAAGCTTGCCTGAACAAAATAAACGCCGGGAGTGACTATCTTTGAAAAATATCGTGGGCGTCAAATTCAAGAAAGAGGGGAAGATCTACTCCTTCCATGCGGCCGATCTCCCTTTGAAGCGGAATGACCTCGTCCTTGTCATTACAGACAATGGACAGGCCATAGGAACGGTGGCGACGGAGGTCAAGGCCGTCCCAGTTGGGCAACTGGCAGCCAATCTGAAGAATGTCCTGCGTCAGGCGACGCAGGAGGATCTGCGGACCCGTGAATACAATCAGAATCTGGAACAGGAAGCCATGCAGTTCTGCGTTAGGAGGATTGCTGAGCGGAAACTGCCCATGAAGATGATTGACGTGGAATGTCTCTTCGACAAGAGCAAAATGCTATTCTCTTTTGCGGCGGAAAACCGGGTGGATTTTCGGGATCTGGTGAAGGATCTGGTGCAGCGGTTCCACACCCGCATCGAACTCAGGCAGGTTGGTGCACGGCAGGAGGCGCGTGTTATCAAGGGGCTTGGAATCTGCGGGAGGGAAGTGTGCTGTGCAACCCTGCTGCACAACCTTGACCGGGTTTCGGTCAAGATGGCCAAGGAACAGAACATGTCCCTCAACCCCGAGAAGATTTCCGGCCTCTGCGGGAGGCTGATGTGCTGCCTGGGGTTCGAATATGAAGCGTATGCGGATCTGAAGAAGGACATGCCGAAATGCGGAAAGATGGTCCAAACCCCCGATGGACGGGGGAAAGTGATCCGGCAGAGCGCCCTCCGGGGTGAGATCGTCGTTATCCTTGAAGGCGGCAAAGAGGCCACCTTCAAGACAAAGGAGATTATCAAGGACAAAGCTCCTGTCGTTTCCGCGGAAAAACAAGAGGGCTCTGTCCCCCATTAAGGTGAATTATGGAAAACACTTTTTATATCACGACACCGATCTACTACGTGAACGCCTCTCCTCACATCGGACACGCCTACACGACCATCGTCGCCGATGTCCTCGCCCGCTACCACCGGCTCCACGGTTTCCGGACCTTTTTTACGACCGGGACGGATGAGCATGGCGACAAGATCGCGGAAGCGGCGCAGAAAGCAGGCGTCACTCCAAAGGAGTACGCCGACCGGATCAGCGCCCAATTCCGTGCCCTCTGGCCGGAGCTTGCGGTTACGAACGATTACTTCATCCGAACCACCGATCCAAACCATGTCGATACGGTCCGGCGGATTCTCCAGAAGGTTTATGACGCGGGAGATATCTATTTCGGTCAGTATGAGGGATTCTACTGTGTCGGCTGCGAGCGCTTCTATATGGAGAAGGAGCTGGTTGACGGAAAATGCCCCGATCACCAGATCGCGCCGGAATACCGGAAAGAGAGCAACTATTTTTTTCGGATGAGCAAATACCAGAAGTGGCTCATCGACCACATCGAGGAAAATCCGGAGTTCATTCGGCCGGAACGGTACCGGAACGAGGCCCTCGCGTTCCTCCGCGAGCCGCTGGAGGATCTCTGCATCTCTCGCCCGAAGAGCCGCCTCACCTGGGGGATCACGCTGCCGTTTGACGATGATTACGTAACCTACGTTTGGTTCGACGCGCTCATCAACTACGTCACGGCAGTCGGCTATCCGGACGGGGATAACTTCAAAACCTTCTGGCCGGTGGCCGAGCACCTGATTGCCAAGGATATCCTGAAACCCCACGGGATCTACTGGTCCACGATGCTTAAAGCGGCCGGGATCGAACCCTACCAGCATCTCAACGTCCACGGATACTGGAACGTCGATCAGAGCAAGATGTCCAAGAGCGTGGGCAATGTTGTAAAACCTCTCGACCTGAAGGACAAGTATGGCCTCGACCCCTTCCGCTACTTTCTCTTACGGGACATGGTCTTTGGCCTCGATTCCAGCTTCAGCGAGGAGGCCTTCGTTCAGCGGATCAACTCCGATCTGGCGAACGACCTGGGCAACCTCGTCAGCCGTTCAATGACGATGGCCGTGAAATATGGAAACGGCAAAGTCCCGGCGCCCACGGCGGCCGTCGCTGAAGACCGTCTCCTCCGGGAAACCGCTGCGCGAACGGTGACCGAGGTGGAGGCCTGCTTCGCGGAGCTTGGTTTTCACAAGGCGCTGATCGCAATCTGGGAATTCATCAACGTCACGAACAAATACATCGTCGAGCGGGAGCCCTGGCAGCTCGCCAAGGATCCTGCCAACCGGGCCCGCCTGGAGACGATTCTCTACAATCTTTTGGAGGT